>OOAY01000142.1_pt1 | contig 56728 bp, 43 predicted proteins | sample 1670961 | NCBI WGS metagenome assembly OOAY01 (sample SAMN06348108, study PRJEB24527) | human gut metagenome | biome: human gut; feature: ankylosing spondylitis patient; material: feces | host: Homo sapiens | place: China | collected 2015-10
TTCGCATATTTTCCATTTCTCTGCACATAGTCAAAACTCCTTCCTCATCTTCTTTGAAATAACGTACCCTGTCAGCAAGTATTTTATAATACATATCTTTCGGATCGGTACAGGAAAAATCGTGCATTAATTTTCCGAGTTCTGTTTCGTCTTTGATTTGGGAATTTACATAAATAATATGAGCTTCATCGCCGAATGGTTCACCGGTTTCCTGGACGATGCGGTCAATGTGATAGATTGGAAGCCCGGATTTTAATACATCATTTTCAGTAATAAAAATCACATAGGTTTCAGTGAGGGCATCATATTTATCACCGGCTTCAGTTATATTGGCATCTATAAGACTGCTGTTATATCTTGCACGTTTTGCACCAGCACCACGATCACTTCTTTGGATTTCTATATTATAAGTGCGGTTATTAGTATCGACAGCTAATATATCCAGGCGAACAGAACGTCCCTGTAAATTTTTTATATCATATTGTCCCTGCACAGATTGTACTTTAAGGTCATGCCTTTGTAAAATGATTTGAAGTAGAAATTCAGCACATGCCGTATCTTCAAAAACTTTACTCATAAAATCATCATCTAAAAGACGGAAACCTCTAAGGCGTTGCAGATCTTCTTTATGTTTTTGTTCAAAATCTAGTGTTTCTTCTGTATTATTCATCGTGAAAACACCACCTGCTTTCCTTTAGAATGGGATATAGTAAACATGAATTTCTGTATCATTATTTTAACATGGTAGATAGTAATCCTCAATACCCGAATTTTGAAATGCCAAATACCGATGAAAAATAACAGTCTATAAATCCTTTTCTTTTTCAAGCTCTTGTTCTTTCTCACGATTCTTCCCAAGAATCATATCAATATTAGCAGACACAGTGCGAAGCTCTCGTTCATAATCACGATGATTGGAGAAATCCTCACGCTGCCTATCCCGCAATTCCATAAGCCGATCCTTTTCGACATAGAGTGTTTTCATGGAAGGCAATTTGTTTCCGGAAGATTTTTCTTTCAGCGTTCGGAGGGCTGTATTGTACAGGGAAGCTTAATGAGATACTGACTGGTTATTTCCATTACTATATCAGATGGGAAGTATTCCACGTGATATACTTCGTGAACACGGTTATCCAACAGAATGGCTTGGCAAACGTCGTATTTGGGGTATTGCTCACTGCATAAAAAAGGAATATGAGACTTTCGGAAATTTTTGCGATATTCAAAGCTCAAGCTGGCGCTTTAGAAACAGAATCTTTCTTTTTTCTGGATTTACCAGAAATCATTTTATGACCGGAGTAGATAGCCATAATCATGCAGAGAAGAGAGCTGCAAGCAAAATATTTGTGAGCCGTTTTCATGTTTTTATAGCCGGTATAAAAGGTTCCAATCATGGCTGCCAATGCACCAAGTGACCAATATTTATGTGCTTTCATTTGAATATACCTCCTGCGTTTTTTTATATAATACCTCTTTTTAGAAAGCATGAAAACAGGAAATTTATAAATTCTGTTCTTTCTCAATCTGCTGTTCCTGTTCGTAGCTCTTCCCAAGGATCATATCAATATTGGCAGACACGGTACGAAACTCCCGTTCATAATTCCGGCAGTTAGAAAAATCTTCCCGTTGCGTATTTCGCAATTCAATAAGTCGGTCTTTTTCAGCATAGAGGGCTTTCATGGAAGGCAGCTTATTTCCGACAGATTTTTCTTTCAGTGTTCGGAGAGTTGTATCATAAAGAGAAAGCTCTAATTTCCTCTGGTATATATGGTTATCCAAAGAAAGAAGCGTGGCAAGTGGCACTAAGGGCAGTTGAAGATTCTCTTGATTCTTTGGTGGATATGGAAGTCTATTTTGCTGTATGAGATGATACGATGCTTGCTATGGGACAGGAAATATATCATGCTAAGGAAAGTCCCCCAAATCTGACATCCTGTCAATATATGAAAAAGCATGGAAAAGGTAAGATCAGAGGAATAGCAAAAGTCTTTGGACGGACGAAGCATATAAATACCGCAAAGAGCATGATATATTGTCGGACGGATGAGGCCGCGGATAAACGAATAGATTGAGGTTAGAAATATCATCATTTTTTTACAAAAATATACATATATTTGTCTTACCCTGTCAATGTGTGGTATACTTAAGGCAGCAAAACACAGAAGGGATAACGCCATGGGAAACGAAGCAGGAGAGTGGATCATACATGGGGTAAAGTGGAATGATCCGAAATGCATCCAAGATGTGGATGAAGCAGTCGAATATATCAACCGGGTTGGATTTCTTCCTCTTTTTAAGAACGAGATTCCGGGGTTTTCTCTGGAGGAACGAACAGTGGCAGAATACTGGTGGTCTGATGATCCGGTGAGGGATCCGTGGAGATGGAGGATTGCCATTGCAAAAAAACATGATATTCTTTACGGAAAATTCTTTGCAAAAAAAGCCGGTTTTATTTCAAAAAAATGGCTGCCGGTATTTGCCAACTATCGCAGGGACGGATATGATTTTGATGCCCTGTTTGAGGATGAAAAAGCACCAATCAAACATAAGAAAATTATGGATCATTTCATGGAAAATGATGCAGAAATCTACTCCAACGAATTGAAAAGATTGGCCGGATTTGGAAAAGATGGTGAAAAGGGATTTGACGGAGCCATTACCAGCTTTATGATGCAGACATATCTGTGTAACTGCGATTTTCGGAAAAGAATTAACGGGAAGGGCGTGGAGTACGGCTGGGATGTGGCAGTGTATTCTTCTCCGGAACACATTTATGGATATGATCACGTCACTTCCTGCTATAAGGAGGATCCGCAGACATCCTGGAAAAAAATTGTTAATCATATGAAGCAGCTTTATCCAGAAGCCGCGGATATGCAGATAAGAAAAATTCTTAAATAGGAGAGAACTATGTGCAGCAGATATTACATTGATCCCGGTATGAGGAGTATTTTGTCGATGTGATCATGACATGGATCGAGAAGGAATTGGAAAACGCACAATAAAGAGAGGGTTTAATTTTATGAAAAGAAAAAGAATTTCATTCCTGGCAATGCTGATACTGGCAGTCATACTGCTGATGCCGGCATCCATTCAAGCCGCAGCTAAGCCGGGAGCAGTAAAGCTTACAAAAATCACTGCAGTTGATTACAACAAGATCAGCATCAAGTGGAAGAAAGCATCTGGGGCAACAAACTATGTTGTGTGTTATAAAGAAGCAGGAAACAGTAAATGGATTAAGTTAAAAACACTTGGTAATACCAAATCCAGCTACACCCATACATCTTCCAGCAAATATCCGATTGTTGTCGGTCAAAAATATCAATACACTGTTAAAGCCTACGATAAGAATACGAAGAAGTATGGAAGCTATAACACAAAAGGGTTGACTGTAACAGCATCTTTGAAAATGGTAACCGGAATTCAAGCCAAAATTGAAGGCACAACAGTTAAACTTACATGGAACAAAGTAAGTGGTGCGGACAAATATGCTATCTATTCCAAAATTAAAGCAGGTGACAAATGGAGTAAGATTATTACAGTCAAAGATACCTCATCTTTTATTGATGTAAATCCATGCGTAGATTGTACCAACTATTATTCTGTAAGAGCTTATTCCAGCAGTACCAAAACATACGGGACTATGAATAAAGCAGGAGTAAGCATTTACGTAAAAGACAGCGATGAAGTTAAGCCAACAATAACACCAGAGCCAACAGATACTCCTGATTCAGATGATGAAATTGACCATGCTACACCAGAACAGAAGGCGCAGGAAGTATTCAGGCTTGTAAATATAGAAAGAATGAATGCTGGATTACAGCCATATAAGTATGATTTAAGACTTGAGAAGGCTGCGATGGTAAGGGCTAAAGAAATTGAGGTTAAGTTTTCGCATATAAGGCCAGATGGCAGAAATTCTAGTACTGCTGTTTCAGAAGCTGGTGCTGGATGTCCATCAGGGGAAAATATTGGTATGGGTACATCCAGTGCGCCAGAAATTATGAAAGCTTGGATGGATAGTCCTGGGCATAAAATAGCAATTCTATCAAGAAGCAGTACTCATATTGGAGTTGGATATTACGAAGGACATTGGGTTCAGGTATTCTCAGATGGGCCTGATAAAAAATGTACGTTTACTATTGACGCAAATGGTGGCAGTTTTAGTGATGGAACATCCATAAAATCATTTCAATTTCCTCTTGAACAAGTGCACGTTAGCATTTACGACGTATTTCCAACGCCAAGTCGTGCTGGCTACAAATTTGACGGATGGATTATTCATAATAAGAAATTTAAACATATAACAGCTTACGGAAATGATACTTTTACGGCAACATGGATTCCCAATAATTAATATAACACAGCCAAAAGGAGGATTTGATTACTATGAAGAGAAAAAGGTTTTTCAGATTACTATTCTTAATGCTGACTATCATGATTACTGTTACGCTTTACCAGCCAGCCCAGGCCGCTTCCGGTAAATACACCGGGACCTACACAAAAACATGGTCTGTTTCAAGCAATATGACGGTCACCATCAAGCCAAGCTATTCCGTCATTGTGAATAAGGTTACCAGTACAAAAGTCAGGCTTCAGCTTGAAAAATTGGGAGTCAATGGTTCGCCTATCTATGCGACTGCTCCCATTACAGCGAAGCGTAAAGGAAACACAGTTTCTTTTAAGTGGAAAGATACATGGGGAAATTCCGGTACTGGAACATTAAAATTATACAAAGGATACGTCAAATTGAAAGTAAAGCAGACATATACCGCCAGGTGGAATCGGAGCACTCTGGATACAAGCGGAAAATATATGAAAATCTACCGCAAGAGTGGTAATACAAAAATGGATAACATAGATTTATAAAAGCAGGGCAGAAACAGTTTTAATGCTGTTTCTGCCCTGTTGTTTGGTTAATAAATTTTTATCATTTTGGAAGTGTCCATGAAATTTATTTTCCGGATTTCTCCAATGTCTCCGGTACTCACATCCGGACAAAACGTGTAATCTCTAGTCTGGTTCCCAATAGTTACACGGGCATACCAGTGTTCGCTCCAGTTCCCGTCGTAATAAAGGTTGCTTATCTTGTCGAAACCACCAATCTCTTTTGCTATGGCACACAGGATTGTTGGGGTTGTAAGGGAATCAAACCGCCAGCTTTTGAACCATAGTTCATTACTCGGCTCCGCGGCAAAAATATAAAGATAAGTTCCGTCATTTGCAAGATATCGTGGATGTTTCTTTTCGATGTAATCTACAGCAGCCTGCATACGGTCAAACGGATCCATGCCTGCAGCTGAGGACTGCCGGATGATTTCCCTGATAAAGTATCCCCCGATCCTGGGGCACTGAAACCAATGCTCATGATATACATGAGTTTTCAAGAAACTTTTTTGAACCTTTTCAAGATAGTGAAAATTATAAAAATGCAGGAATACCGATATGCAGAAACAGATTTTACGAAAAGACACATGACGCACTTGTTAAGAAGAAAAACAGCCATCCTACGATGGGAAACATACCATTTATAGGAAGAGCCGTTTCAGATACTTTTTGAGGTTATTAATCATTTTGTTAAAAAATGAGATATTGAAATTAATAAAAACATGGATGGTTCTATGATTTTGGTACTTATGTCGCCGATGTCTGCGTATGCAATGAGTCAGCAGAATATAATAGCGCAGCAGGCATTAAAGAAACAACTTATTGCAGATAAAGGGCAATACTGTAACTGGGTAATGGACAAAATTAAATATACGTATGCGGACATATGTTTTCTTCCAATCACGAATTCCCCAGGAATGGGAGTTTGTGGCTATGAAGGAAGTGATATTTATCCGGAACAATTTGAGCCGGATATACCAAAATAAGGATGTATGACGGGGAGTTTAAAGTCCTCTCCCTTTGGAATTTCACGTAGTCTCAAAAGGGAGAGGTTTTTTCATTAATCCAATAATTTTCCCTCTCTGTAAGACCATTCAAGATAATCTGGATTCTGGTAATATAAGTCTGTTTTAAAATCAGATATTTTATCACTGATAAAGGAAGAAAAGATTTTTATCAGCTCCTGTACTTCCGCCCCTAGGAAAACAGCCAACATATCCCCAAAGTCTGCTTGCCCTGAATTGTAATCTTATGAAAAAAGGTCAACACATTTCCAATAAAAAGTTGACAATCAATCCCCGATGTTTTAGAATAGTAAACCATAAAACGTATGGAGGTTTACAAATGACAAAAACAAAGAGCATGATCTATTGCGGTCTTTTTACGGCATTGATTGCAGCGGGGGCATTTATTAAAATCCCTGTACCTGTGGTTCCGTTTACACTGCAGTACCTGTTCACTATGCTTGCCGGACTGTTTCTGGGATCCAGAAAGGGTATGATTTCTGTGGTTGCCTATATGCTGCTGGGGCTGGCGGGACTTCCGATCTTTTCGGAAGGCGGTGGAATCTGGTATATTTTCAAGCCAAGCTTCGGTTATATTATAGGGTTCTGCCTGGGAACATACGTAACCGGACTTATTGCAGAACGTCTTAAGCAGAAGACAGTTTTTCGCTATTTACTTGCAAATCTGGCAGGTCTGATGATTGTCTATATCTGTGGAATGGTTTATTACTATGTGATCTGTAACTATGTGATTGATACACCGATTGGAATCTGGCCGCTGATTCTTTATTGTTTTCTGCTTGCGGTACCCGGCGATATTGCATTAAGTATCCTGGGAGCTGTCATTGCAAAGCGTGTCAGACCGGTAGTGCATCAATATCTTTTTGATTCAAAATCAAATGTCAGACTGAAAACGGAGGAGCTTGCAAAATGAATCCACTTATTTTAGCACAGGAAATTATTGATGGGCGCAGAATTACAAGGGAGGATGATCTTTCCTATTTTCTTACCTGTGATTTAGATGAATTATGTGAAGGAGCAGACCGTATCCGCAAAGCATATATCGGTGACAAGGTAGACCTCTGTTCCATCATCAATGGCCGCAGCGGCAGGTGTCCGGAGGACTGCAAATATTGTGCGCAGTCAGTACACAACCATACTTCCTGCGAGATCTATGATTTTCTTCCGGAGGAAAAGATTCTGGAAGCATGTAAAATGAACGAAGAGGAGGGCGTTGACCGTTTTTCCATTGTCACTGCAGGAAAGGCTCTGACCGGAAAAGAATTTGATCAGGCGATTCATGCCTATGAAACCATGTATAAGGAATGCAATATCGATCTCTGTGCTTCCATGGGATTTCTTTCTTCCGAACAGCTGCATCGTCTTCATGAAGCCGGAGTAACCAGTTACCATCATAATATTGAGACTTCGCGGAGAAATTTTCCCAATATATGTACGACACATACATACGATATGAAGATTGAAACTCTGAAAAAGGTAAAGGCAGAAGGAATGTGTGCATGTTCCGGTGGCATCATAGGAATGGGAGAGACCTGGGAGGATCGTCTGGATATGGCAGTCAGCCTTGCAGAGCTGGGTATTGACTCCATTCCGATCAATGCATTGATGCCCATTCCGGGAACACCTTTGGAACATCTTGATCAGCTTTCAGAGCAGGATATCCTCCGGACAATTGCCTTCTTTCGTTATATTAATCCTGAGGCTAATATTCGTCTTGCTGCCGGACGGGCACTTCTTACCAATGACGGGGAAACTGCCTTTAAATCAGGAGCTTCCGCTACAATAACAGGGAATATGCTGACTACTGTTGCCTGTGCAACCATTCGCAGCGACCGAAAAATGCTCTCTGATATGGGCAGAGATGTAACACCGGAATATTGGAAGGAAGTGGAAAAATCATGAGCAAAGCGGTATTTATTACAGGAACAGGAACGGATATCGGCAAAACCTATATTTCAGGACTGATCGTAAAAAAACTGGCACAGGCAGGGAAAAATCCGGCCTATTATAAAGCTGCAATGAGTGGAAATGACCGGCGCACAGACGGAAGTCTGATCCCGGGCGATGCACTTTTTGTCAAGGAGATGTCCGGTATTTCCCAGCCTCTGGATGATATGTGTCCATATGTATATGAAAATGCCTGGTCTCCTCATCTGGCTTCAAGAGTTGAGGGCAATCCGGTGGATCTTGATGTTGTGCGAAGAGGATTTTTGAAGGCGGCAAATGATTATGAATATATTACCATGGAAGGAAGTGGCGGTATCCTCTGTCCGCTCTGTTTTGATGAACGCAAAATCCAGCTTGAAGATGTGATAAGAGAGTTTGAGCTTTCCAGTATTCTGGTGGCAGATGCAGGGCTTGGTACAATAAACAGTGTTGTATTGACTGCTGAGTATATGAAAGCCCATTCCCTTCCAATCAAAGGTATTATTTTTAACCATTACCATCCCGGAAATATTATGGAAGAGGATAATATTGCTATGTGCCAATATATGACAGGCCTTCCGGTTATTGCAAAAGTACAGGATAATGCGAAGAATCTTGATATAGATGCAGATGTACTGGCAGAATTTTATGATGAGGTGAAGATCAAATGATATGGTATCCCTATGAACAAATGAAAACAATGAAAGCTCCCTATAAGATTCTGGATGCAGAGGGTGTACATCTTTATACAAAAGATCAGAAGCTGATAGACTCTATATCTTCCTGGTGGTGTATGATTCATGGATATAAGCATCCGGAACTGACAGAAGCGATCAAGGAACAGGCAGACCGTTTTTGTCATGTAATGCTTGGGGGACTGACACATGAGCCGGTGGAAAAGCTTTCTGCGAAGCTGCAGGAATTTCTGCCAGGAGATCTGGATTATTGTTTTTTTTCAGATTCAGGAAGTGTTGCAGTGGAGGTCTCACTTAAAATGGCCCTTCAATACAACACCAATCAGGGAAGAAAGCGCCCGTTAGTGCTGGCTCTTGAACATGCATATCACGGGGATACCTTTAAGGCAATGGAAGTTGGTGATGACGAGGATTATCATTTCGCTTTTGACAAAAAAGAGGGTGTTGTCCATATTCCCACTGAGATCCCGGCCCTGGAGGAGGCATTTGAACAGTATCATGACCGTCTGAACTGCTTTATTGTGGAGCCTCTTTTACAGGGAGCAGGAGGAATGCGGATGTATGATATTTCATTCCTGAAGAGAGCAAGAGAATTGTGTGATCAGTATGATGTTCTTTTGATTTTTGACGAGGTTGCAACCGGGTTTGGCCGCACAGGAAACCGCTTTGTGGCAGATCTTGTTCTGCCGGATATCCTGGTTCTTGGAAAGGCGCTTACTGGAGGATATATTGGTCATGCTGTCACTGTGGCAAATCATAAGGTATTTGATGCCTTTTACAGTGATGATGACAGACTTGCCTTGATGCATGGCCCTACTTTTATGGGAAATCCGTTGGCATGTGCTGTGGCTTTAAAGGGAATTGAGATTTTTGAGCGTGAAGATTATATGAGTAAGATCCGTCATATTGAACAGGTTTCGCGTCGTGAGATGGAAGCATTCACAGACCTGCGGATCAAAGAAGTCCGGATCATGGGTGGCTGTGTGTGCGTGGAGGTTCATGATTCCAGGGATCTGGAAGGTTTCCAGCAGTTTGCTTATGAACGGGGTGTGTTCAGCAGGCCATTTTTGAATTATATGTACTCTATGGTTCCGTATGTGATCGGGGACGAGGAGCTCATAAGAATTTTTGATGTGATGAAAGAATGGTTTACTCTGGAGCATATTTGAGGTAAAATATGGGCTTGCATATTATAAGAAGGAATGTAAAGTAGTATTAAAAAATGAAAACCGTCCCAGCAGGGGCGGCTTTCGTTTTTTACGCCTATTTATTGTCACTCACTGACATAATTTTTTCTCATACACTACATCTTTTCTGTTATGGATTATTTTATATTTTTATGTTCTCAGATTCTGGTGATTTTGTCACTGGCATTAAATACAAGTAAATATAAAAATGTTTAACAAAAACTGTTAAAATGCTATAATGCAGATATGAAAAAGAAAATTCTGAGAAAATCCATAATGTATGATAAAAGGATTACTATAAACTGGTACTGTGAAAATACGACAGAAGAGGAGTAAAAAGATGTTATATATAGGAAATCACACAAGCTCATCCCGGGGCTACCTTGCAATGGGGAAGCAGATGCTGGCAAATGGCGGTAACACATTTGCATTTTTTACCAGAAATCCAAGAGGAGGGAAAGCCAAAGACATTGATCCGCAGGATGTGCAGGCATTTGGGCAGCTGGCAGAGGAGAATCATTTTGGAAAGCTGGTGGCTCATGCGCCTTACACTATGAACTGCTGCGCTGCCAAAGAAAACCTCAGGGATTTTGCCAGAGAAATCATGGCAGATGATCTGAGACGTCTGGAAATGACACCGGGAAATTATTACAATTTTCATCCGGGCAGTCACGTAGGACAGGGTGCAGAGGTGGGAATCAGTAAAATTGCAGACATTCTCAATGAAGTGCTGACAAAAGATCAGAGTACGGTTGTACTCCTGGAAACTATGTCAGGAAAGGGCACAGAAGTAGGAAGAAATTTCGAAGAACTCCGTCAGATCATTGACAGGGTGGAGTTAAAAGATAAATTAGGTGTTTGTCTGGATACCTGTCATGTCTGGGACGGTGGATATGATATTGTAAACGATCTTGACAGCGTATTTGAAGAATTTGACCGGATAATAGGTCTGGGCAGACTAAAAGCCATCCATTTAAATGACAGCATGAATCCTCTTGGCAGCCATAAGGACCGCCATGCCAGAATCGGAGAAGGTGAAATAGGATTGGAGGCACTTGTCCGCGTGATCAATCATCCTGCCACAGAAGGAATTCCGTTTATTCTGGAGACACCAAATGACGATGAGGGATGGACTCATGAAATCGCATTGCTCAGAAATGAGTATAAATATATCTGTCCGAATCAGGAAGATAAATTGGGGCGTGCAGATTATGGAAATAATTTTTGAAATAATTGTTCAAACGCGCTTTAGTGTGCTGACAAGTTGTAAGTGCAGATCAAAAGAGTAGGAGTGAGATCAGAAAGAACGAATGCAGGAAAGATCAGAAATGCAGCAAAGACAAAGATATCAGGCAGTAGAGAAGCTGAGAGAAACACTGGATGAGAAGTATCTGTGGGAGGTTATTTTACTCTATGCAGGTGAGAGTTTTAAAACCTATACAGGGCTTCCGTTCACTTATGAAGTAAGAAAGGGTCGGAATGGAGACTACACAAGGGAGTTATGGATCGACCGCAGGGAAAACAGCAAGAGTCTGGCGTTAAGTTCAGTGCTGTTGGCATTGAGAAACATAAAGAAGGTGGGAGCTGTGGTTGACAGACCCAAAGCTCTGGGCGACATCCGCGGAGTGAGTTATATATATGGAATGTTCTATCGCTTTGAGCTGATTGATGTGCCGGATACAGCCAGGCAGAAGATGAAGTGTCTGTGAGAGCAGTATGCGAGAGTGTTGTCAGATCGTATGTTGTCAGATTGTAGCTTTTTGGGGTTACTTTATCTGGGTTTGTATGATAAACTTTATTATGCATTATGCATGATTATTATATGTGAATTTCACATGATATGTTTTTTAGGAGGAAAGGTATGAACAAGAAGAGAAACGTGGATTCCGGGAGAAAGTCTGCAAGGCCGGACCACATTCAGAAAACAATATCACAGAAAAGTTCAGGAAAATGCAGAGGGAAGGTTATAAAGACCGGGGGGATTATAATTCTTGTACTACTGCTTGGTTTTGCAGGAAACAAATTTTTCCTGTCTGTCAGTAAAACAGACAGCGGGAAGGTGAAGGCCGTATCAGCTTCAGGTGCAGATAAGGAAAAAGAAGGCAGGATAATCGAACAAACTAAAAAAACTAAAGAAACTAAAGAAACCAAAGATGTGGTTGAGATGCAAAAGACTAAAGAGATTAATTTTCAGCCTCATTGTGTAGATTCTACAAAACCGGAAAATCTGATCAGCTATACTAATATTGAGGTGGATGGAAACGTACTTGAAAATATTGGAGATTATAAGGCTGATGGTGATATTTCCTTTAATATAGGACAGGATTATACAGATGTGGATGGGATCGTCACATTTCGCGGAAACAGTTTTCGCGATACCCCTTCCCATGGTTATGCAGATATGACTGATTTCAGGCTGAACAAACTGTGGTCTGCAGATACAGGTTCTCTTTCTTCGGGCAGTGCAGTCTGGACAGGAAGTGGCTGGACAGGACAGCCGCTTATGATGAAATGGCCAAAAGAGGTCAAAGCACATATGAATATGACAGAGAAAGCAAAGGCAGATGATGAACTGGTTGAGGTGATTTATGCCTGTATGGATGGTTATGTGTATTTTCTGGATTTGAGAACGGGAGAAAAGACGCGTGACCCATTATATCTGGGATATACTTTTAAGGGTGCGGGTGCCCTTGATCCGAGAGGATATCCGATTATGTATGTTGGCGCCGGATATAACAGCAACGAAGGAACTGCAAAGGTATTTGTAGTAAACTTGCTGGATTGTAGTGTTATGTATACTTTTGGAGACAATGATGAGTTTTCACTCAGAGGAAGTCTGAGCTTTTTTGACGGATCAGCACTTGTGGATGCAGAGACAGATACCCTGATCTATCCGGGAGAGAACGGAATCCTGTATCTGATCAGGCTGAATACAAAATATGATCTGAACAGTGGGACTTTATCCATTGATCCGGGCAGAACTGTAAAATGGCGCTACTATGGAACAAGAAGCAGTACAGAGTCTTTCTGGCTTGGAATGGAAGACAGTGCGGCAATCTATAAAGGCTATATATTTATGACCGATAATGGGGGAAATCTTATGTGTCTGGATCTGAACACTCTTCAGCTGGTATGGGTTCAGGATACATTGGATGATTCTAATTCAACGCCTGTTCTGGAAATCGAAAAAGGACATCTGTATCTGTATGTAAGTACTTCCTTCCGCCTTGGATGGAGAAGTTATGACACAGCCACTGTCCCTGTCTGGAAGATTGATGCAGAAACCGGTGAGATCGTGTGGCATACAGATTATGAATGTACTACTGATGACGGTGTTTCCGGTGGAGTTCAGTCTACGATTGCCTGTGGAAAGAACAGCCTTGCCGATTATATATATGTGACAGTGGCAAAGACCTCTGACAATGCATCCGGAGTTCTTGCCTGTCTGAGAAAATCTGACGGATCTAAAGCATGGGAGGATTCTTCTTCATATGCCTGGTCTTCTCCGGTGTGCGTTTATAACAAAGACGGATCAGGAAAGGTTCTTTATTGCAACAGTACAGGTGATATCCGCCTTCTTGATGGTAAAACAGGTAAACAGGAAGATGTATTATCTGTCAGCGAGGGTGTGATAGAGGCTTCCCCGGCTGTCTACGATAACTATGCGGTTGTAGGCACCAGAGACTGTAAAATATGGGGAATCAGGTTACAGTAAATAGCAATATTCATTTGCTTTCTCCCATTCTTTATTAACTTGCCATTTATCGCACTAAATGGTAAAATTTAAATATCTTACAGTTTTACGGCACAATATTTTGAAAAAACTGAAAACAAAGGAGAGGAAGCGATGGAAGAGAGAAATAACAGACTGCTGAATGCGAAGCTGAACAAGTATATTGTTCCGGGGATTATGATGTCTCTGGCGCTTCAGCTGGGAAATATCGTAGATACGATATTTGTAAGTAACCTGATCGGGGTGGAGGCAATGTCTGCAGTTACCCTGAGCCTGCCTGTGGAGACGATCGTTCAGCTGACAGGATACTGCCTTGGTATCGGCGGTTCCATAGCAGTGGGAAATATGCTTGGCAAACGAGACAAAGAAGGGGCATCGAAATTGTTTTCTGCCACATTTATAGTAACACTTGTGGTGGGAATCATTTTTTCAATCTGCGCCCTTCCTGCAGCAGAACCTGTTGCCAGACTTCTGGTATCAGGTGACGGTGTGCTGACCGGTTATACCAGAGATTACATACGTGTAAGTATGCTGGGGGCACCGGTGATCGGAATTGGACTGATGATGGTCAATTACCTTGGGGTGGAGAATCATCCGGAGCTGGCATCAGCCTACCTTATCGCAGCCAATGTGATCAATCTTGTGCTGGACTATATATTCCTCAGATATACTCCGCTGGGAATTACAGGTGCATCCTTATCAACTGTTCTTGGTTTCCTGTTTGCAATGGGAATTTTTGTGCTTTATATCCGCTCTGATAAGCGAAACCTCCACCTGATCCTGCTAAAGCCGGGCGAACTTGGAATCACAAAGGAAGCAATCATCACAGGCGTGCCAATGCTGATCTTTATGGCAGCTAATTTTGTAAAGGCACTTGGACTGAATACCATTATCATGAACCAGCTGGGCGAGGAAGGTATGGCAGTATTTACTGTCTGTGACAATGTGCTGCTGATCGTCGAGATGCTTACAGGCGGAATCATCGGTGTGATCCCCAATGTGGCAGGAATTCTTTTTGGAGAGAAGGACTACGTGGGAATCCGGGTTCTCTGTAAAAAAATGCTGAAATACAGTTACATCCTGCTGGCTGTGATCTTTGTCCTTATTATGCTGTTTACCGAGGAAATCACTGTCATGTTCGGAAGCGGCGGTGGCGAGCTGGGCAGTCATATGGTCCAGGCGCTGCGCATCTTTGCTTTGTGTGTGGCACCTTATTTGTGGAATAAGTTTATTATCAGCTATTACGAGTCCATTGAGGAGACAGCCATTGCAAGCTTTGCCACATTTCTGGAGAATGCGGTGGTAGTTCTGCCTGCAACCCTGGTGGGAATCCTTGTATGGAAACAGATTGACGGGATCGGTATCGACGGAATTGCAGCAGGATTTGTTGCCACTGAGATCATAACTGCAGTTGCAGCCTGTATTTTCAGAAAAATCAGGCATAAGAATACAAGCTTTTATATTGTTCCTGACAAAAATCCGGGGATCAATCTGGATTTTTCCATTAAGAGTACCATGGAGGAAGCACAAACGGTTCATAAGAGGATCATAGAGTTCTGCCAGGAACAGGGAGCTTCTAAAAGCAAGGCAAATCTTGCCGCAGTGTGTGCGGAGGAAATGACTGTAAATATTATACGATTCGGGGGAAAAACCTCCAACTGGATCGACATTAACCTCTGTCTGGAGGATGATCTCTGCAGACTGAGGATCAGAGATAACGGTGTAAATTTCAACCCTCTGGAATATCAGTATGACAGTGAAGACTTTGATATACATGGGATTGAACTTGTCAAGAAGGTATCAAAATCCATGGATTATATTCGTGCGATTGATATGAATAATACCATAATATCTTTTTAGGAGGTACATGAAAATGAAAAATATTAATGAAAGGAACAATTTTGTTTTTGAGTTTCGGCCGGTAACAGAATTGTTCGAGGAACAGGTGAAGCTTCATCCAGAGAAATGTGCAGTTGTCTCCGGCAAAGAGAGCTTTACCTATGCACAGCTCAACGAACGGGCCAACAGGATTGCCAATGCACTTGTGGAAAAAGGTGTCAGACGGGAGACCATCGTAGGTGTGGTTCTTGAGAGATGCTGTGATTTCTATGCAGTGCGACAGGGTATCCTGAAGGCAGGAGGCGCATTTGCGGTTGCCACGCCGGATTATCCTGATGACAGGATCCGGTATATTTTTGAGGATTCAGGAGCTCCTTTTATTATCACAACAAAGGAGATCGCAGAGGAACGAAGGGAACTGTTTGCTAAGCTTCCCTGTACAGTACTTCTGATCGAGGAACTTCTGGAGAATGAGAATACAGAGAATCCTCAGGTAAAGATCGGGGAGCATGATCTTTGTTATTGTATCTATACTTCCGGTTCCACAGGCAAGCCCAAGGGTGTGCTGATCGAACATATCAACCTTGCCAATTTTGTAAATCCGGATCCGAAAAATGCGGAAACTTATGGTTATGTAAGCAGAGGAAGTGTATCTCTTTCCATGGCAGCCATGACCTTTGATGTGTCTGTTCTGGAGGAATTTCTGCCACTTACCAACGGGATGACTGCGGTGATCGCCTCTGATGAGGAGATTCTGAATCCTCTTATGCTAGGTGAGCTGATTGTCAGAAATAAAGTGGATATTATGACCACAACTCCTACTTACCTGTCCAATATGATAGATCTGCCTCAGCTTGAAAAAGCAGTTTCTCAGATTAAGGTATTTGATGTAGGTGCGGAGGCTTTTCCGCCGGCTCTGTATGACAAGATCCGCAGAGTAAATCAGGATGCCTACATTATGAACGGCTATGGGCCTACAGAAACTACTATCAGCTGTACTATGAAGGTGATCACTGACAGCAAAAATATTACCATCGGTGTCCCTAACGGTAATGTTAAGGTCTATATTGTGGACAAGGAGAACCACGTTGTCCCTGACGGCGAGACAGGAGAGCTTGTGATCGCAGGCCTTGGAGTAGGCAGAGGCTATATGAACCTGCCGGAAAAGACAGCTGCTGTCTTTATTGACCTGAACGGAGAGAGAGCCTACAAAACCGGTGACCTTGCAAGGATCAGTCCTGAAGGTGAGATTGAATTTTTCGGAAGAATGGATAACCAGATCAAGCTTCGCGGACTGAGAATTGAGCTTGGGGAGATTGAAGAGGTGATCAATTCTTATGAGGGAATTATTACCAGCATTACTGTACCTGTGGATAATAAGTATCTCTGCTGTTATTTTATCGCAGACCGTGAGATCAGTCCTGAGGAGCTTTCCGATTATGCTGCAGAATCCCTGGCACATTATATGGTTCCTGAGGTATTTATCCAGCTGGAAAAAATGCCCATAACCCAGAACGGTAAGATTGACAAAAAAGCACTTCCAAAGCCTGTTGCCCAGCCAAAGAATCTGAAAGAGCCTGAGACCGTAATGCAGAAGAAGATTTTCCGGATTGTTGCAAAGGTTGTAGAGAATGACTTCTTTGGTATTGACACAAGCTTTTATAAGGCAGGCCTATCTTCCATAAGCGCAATGAAGCTGTGTATTCTCATCTCCGATGAATTCGGAGTCACAGTGAAAACCAGTGATCTCCACGAAAACAATACAGTGGAGAAACTGGAAAAATATATTATGCTGGCACCTAAGATCAGAACCTATGAAAAAAGAGAGGTTTATCCTCTTACAGGTTCCCAGAAGGGAATTTTTGCAGAGTGTATGAAAAATCCTGAAAGCACTGTATATAATATTCCTTTCCTCTTTGATCTGGAGCCTGCCATTGATGTACAGAAGCTGTCAGATGCCATCACCAGTACAGTAAGTGCGCATTCTTACCTGCTTACAAGGGTGTATCTGAATGACAGAGGTGAGATGGTACAGAAGCCTTACAATGAGACCTTTGTACCTGAGGTGATCCAGACCACAAATGAGCAGTTTGAGGAACTGAAGGCGCAGCTTGTGCGCCCCTTTAAGCTTGAAAAGGGATGTCTGCTCAGGGCAGCGATCTATATTACTGAAGACAGGAAATATCTCTTTACAGATTTCCATCATATCCTTGCTGATGGTAACTCCTATGATATTATTTTTGAAGATATCAACAGTGCCTATATGGGTGAGAAGCTGAAGAAGGAATCCTATACTGGCTTTGATGCTGCACTGGATGAAGAGCAGCAGATGAAAGAGGGTAAATATAAGAAGGCTGAGAAATACTATGACAGTATTTTTGAAGGAGTCGAAACAGAATCCCTTCCACTTCCTGACAGAAATGATGAGATCCCTGAGAGAGGTTATCTGTCAAAAGAGATGGACACAAGGGAATCTGTGGTCCTTTCCGCCTGTGAAAAGCTGGGTGTTACCCCTAATATTTTATTTACAGGTCTGTTCGGCGTTCTCATGACCAGATACTCCAATTCTGAGGACAGTCTTTTTGCCACCATCTATAACGGCAGAAATGACTCCAGACTTGAGAGTACTGTTTGTATGCTTGTAAAGACCCTGCCTGTTTATTGCTCCTGTGATCCAAAGGCTACCATACAGACCTATATGGCAGAGCTTTCCGAACAGCTTCTGTCCTCCATGGCCAATGATATTTTCCCATTCTCTGACATCTGTGCAAAATACGGTTTCAGTTCTGACCTTGTTTTTGCATACCAGGCAGAGCTCAGTGACGATTATCCTATCGGTGATACCATTGCCAGAGGCCATGACCTTTCCCCGGATATGTCCAAAATGCCTTTGCTTATCCAGGTGAGAGAGTATGACCACAAATATGTACTGACTGCAGAATACCGCAGCGATAAGTATAGTGAAGAATTTGTAAAGGGAATCCTGGATGCCTATGAGGCAGCAATGGATTCCATGCTGAAGGCAAAATATATTTCTGAAATTTCCATTTTGTCCGGAAATGCTGCAGATAAAATCGCAGAGTTTAACCATACTGCCCATGAATATGACAGAAGCCAAACTATCTCTGATATGTTTGACGAAATGGTGGAGATCATTCCGGACCATACTGCAGTCGTATTTAAAGACAGAAAATATACCTATAAAGAACTGGATGAGATCAGCGACAGACTTGGAAAATATATTGTATCCCAAGGCATCGGCACTGAGGATGTTGTATCTATCCTGATTCCACGCTGTGAATATATGGCCATCGCACCTATGGGCGTGATCAAGGCCGGAGCAGCTTATCAGCCTCTGGACCCCACTTACCCCAGGGATCGTCTCATGTACATGCTGGAGGATTCTGCTGCCAAGCTTCTCATCGCAGACAGAGAGCTTTTACATCTGGTAGACGGCTATCAGGGACCTGTGTTATTTACAGATGAGATCCCAGGACTTGCTGATATAAAGGCTGAGCTTAAAAAACCTCAGTTACATGACCTGTTTATTCTTCTGTACACCTCAGGTTCCACAGGTGTGCCAAAGGGCTGTATGCTTGAATATGGAAATATTACTGCATTCTGCCGCTGGTACAGAAGATATTATGGTATAGATTCTGATTCCAGGATAGCAGCCTATGCATCCTTTGGTTTTGATGCTTCCATGATGGATATTTACGGAGCGATTACAAATGGTGCACAGCTTCATATTATTCCGGAAGAGATCCGTCTGGATTTCATGGGACTTCAGAGTTATTTTGATGAGAACGGTATTACCCATTCCTTTATGACAACACAGGTAGGAAGACAGTTTGCACTTGAGATGGAATGCAAGAGTCTGAAATACCTTTCCATAGGAGGAGAAAAGCTTGTTCCCTGTGAACCGCCAAAGGGTTATACCTTTATAAATGCTTATGGCCCTACAGAGACTACCATTTTCATTACTTTATTTGAGGTGGATAAGTATTATCCCAATGTTCCTATCGGAAAAGCATTGGATAATGCCAAGCTTTATATTGCAGACAAGTTCGGACATATGCTTCCTCCAGGTGCATGCGGAGAACTGATGATCACCGGATGGCAGGTTTCAAGAGGATACCTTAATAAGCCTGAGAAAACAGCTGAGGTCTACACAAAGAATATTTACGATGATACTCCGGGTTATGAGGTAATGTACCACTCCGGTGATGTGGCAAGATATCTTCCTGACGGAAATATCCAGATCATTGGCAGAAAGGATTCCCAGGTTAAGATCAGAGGCTTCCGAATTGAACTTTCAGAAGTGGAAGAAGTGATCAGAAGATATCCTGGTATCAAGGATGCCACTGTGGTTGCCTTTGATGAGCAGGGTGGCGGAAAATATATTGCTGCATATGTGGTATCTGACAGCGAAGTAGATATTAATGCTTTAAATAACTTTATCAAGGAGACAAAGCCTCCATATGTGGTTCCTGCTGTTACCATGCAGATCGACAAGATCCCGCTGAACCAGAACCAGAAGGTAAACAAGAAGGCTCTCCCAATGCCTGAGAGAAAGGCAGCAGAGATCATCAAGCCACAAAACGAAGTGCAGCAGAAATTATTTGACTGCATTGCAGAGGTTCTGGGTTATACAGAATTTGGAATCACCACAGATATTTATGAGGCAGGACTGACCTCTATCACAGCCATCCGGCTGAATATTCTGATCTCAAAGGCCTTTGACATTGTTGTGAAAACATCGGATGTAAAGAATCATCCTACGATCCAGATGCTGGAGGACTTTGTAAAGACTGCAGGCAAGGAGACAAAGAGGGAAGTACAGGAAAGTTATCCTCTCACCAACACACAGGAGGGAATTTTTATTGAATGTACTGCAAATATGGGTTCAACCATCTACAATATCCCTTATCTGCTGAAACTTGACAAAAAGGTAGATCTGGATAAACTTGCAGCAGCCATTGACAGTACAGTGGAAGCCCATCCTTATCTGAAAACAAAGCTTTTCATGGACGATAATGGAAATGTGCTTCAGAAACGGAATGATGATCTTGTATACAAAACACAGATCCTAAACGGAATGAATAAAGAAACACTGGTCCGTCCGTACATGCTGTTTAATGAGAAGCTTTTCCGGTTTGAGATCTACAGAACCTGTGAAGGTAATTATCTGTTCCTTGACCTTCATCATATTGTTGCTGACGGTACCTCCCTTGCCATTATCATGAATGACATTAACAGGGCCTACAGCGGTGAGAAACTGGAACCGGAGACCTATACCTCCTATGATCTTGCTCTGGACAACAGGGATGCCCTTGCCGGAGATATTTATAAAAACGCAGAAGGCTATTACAGATCTGTATTTGAGAACGCAGGAGGAAGCATCAGCTTCTATCCGGATAAGAGCGGAGCAGTTCCCACAGCTGAGCTTTACCGCAGGGAAACAGCAGAAATCTCCGTACAGGGTGTAAAGGAATTCTGCAAAAAGCATGGAATTACAGAGAACGTATTCTTTATTTCTGCCTTTGGTATTACATTGGGCAAATATAACTTTAAGAAGGATGCTGTATTTACCACTATTTACCACGGAAGAAATGATTCCAGACTTTCGGAAACAGTGGGTATGCTTGTAAAAACTCTTCCTGTTTACTGTAATTTTGCAGGAAGCACAGAGCAGTGTCTCACTGAGGTTCAGAAACAGCTGATCAATTCCATGAACAATGATATTTATCCGTTCTCACAGATCAGTCATGAGTTTAATATTAAGGCAGATGCCATGGTTGTGTACCAGGGTGATAATTTTGAATTTGACAATGTGGGCGGAGAATATGCACAGGAAGAGCCTGTCCGCCTGAATATGGCAAAAGCCCCGGTGTCCATCAGTATCTCCATTGAGAAGAATAAATTTGTCTTTGACATTGAATACCGAGGCGATATGTACCAGGAAGAAACCATAAAATATCTGGCAGATAATCTGGAGCTTATTGCTGAGGGAATCCTGAATGAATGTGACCCTGCAGATATCAGACTGATGTTTGAGGAAGAGACGGAAATGGAGAATATTCCTGAGCATGCAGGAAAGACCTTTGTGGATCTGTTCAGGGAGGCAGCAGCGAAGTACCCGGACAGACCGGCTGTAAGAGATGAATTTGGTGACTTTACTTACAGAGAACTGGATAAAATGTCTGACTACGTTGCACAGAGGCTTACGGAAAATGGATTTGGTCCGGAGCAGGCAACCGGTATCCTGTGCGGCAGGACAAAGGAATATGCCATCGCTTATGTAGGTGTTATGAAGGCCGGCGGAGCTTATGTTCCTCTGGATCCGGAATACCCCCAGAGCAGAATTGAGTACATGTTAACGGATTCGGGAGCAGAGAATCTTCTTGTGATCGATCAGTACAGAGATCTGGTAGATTTCTATAAGGGAAATGTGATCAGTCTGGATTCTGTGGCAGCAGAAGCAAAGGATTTTGAACTTACTGCCAAACTTACCGCTCCCAAACCTGAGAACCTTGCGTATATGATTTATACCTCAGGATCCACAGGAAAGCCGAAAGGTGTTATGCTGGAACACAGAAACCTGATGAACCTGATCGAATATATCACACAGGACAGAGGCCTTACACCGGATGACATTACTGCAGAGTTTGCAAGCTTCTGCTTTGATGCGTCAGTGATCGATCTCTTTGCTCCTCTTACTGCAGGTGCGATCTTATACATTTTACCTGAGGGTATCCGAAAGGATGCAATTGCCATAAGCAAATATATAAAAGAAGCAAAGATTACCACAGTAACCTTCCCTACACAGATGGGTGAGCTGGTTGCAGAACTTCTGGAGGATGCACCGGCACTTAGATTTGTTACACTGGGCGGAGAGAAATTCAAGCATTACAGAAAACGTACTTATCAGATGATCAATGGCTACGGTCCTACAGAAAACACCGTATCTTCCACGGAGTTCAGGGTGGATAAGCAGTATGATAATATTCCGATCGGAAAATCCCAGAGAAATGTCCGCAGTTACATTGTGGATGAGGCTCTGAACAGACTTCCGGTGGGAGCTTCCGGCGAGCTTTGCCATGCAGGACGTCAGATCGCAAGAGGATATCATAATCTTCCGGAAAAAACTGCCTCTGTATTTGTGGAGAATCCATTCTCCGTATGCGAGGAGGACAGAAGACTTTACAGAACCGGTGATATGGTCCGCATGAAGGGTGATGGAAATATTGAGTACATAGGAAGAATTGACTCCCAGGTGAAGATAAGGGGATACCGTGTTGAGCTTGGTGAGATCGAGGGAGCCCTTCTTAAACATGAATTGGTACAGAATGCAGCTGTTACAGTGATCGAAAAGAGCGGAAACAAATATATCACTGCTTATTATACAGGGGAAAGCATTCCGGATGAAGAATTAAAAATCTTCCTGGAGCCGCTGCTTCCGGATTACATGATGCCATCCTTCTTTGTTCACCTTGAAGCAATGCCGGTGACACCAGGAGGTAAAATCGACAAAAAAGCATTGCCAATGCCGGAGATAACCACAAATACTGCCAGCTATGTAGAGCCGGTTACTGCAGCTCAGAGAACACTTTGTGAGATTTTTGAGAAAGCGCTGGGAATCGAAAGGGTAGGTATTGAAGACAACTTCTTTGAGCTTGGAGGATCTTCTCTTACTGCATCCAAGGTTGCTGTTATGTGTCTCTCAAAGAATATTTCGCTGGTATATGCGGATATTTTCAAATATCCTACTGTACGGGAGCTGGCAGCTCTGATTGATAATGACGGAATTGCAGAGACTGTCCAGAGTAAGAATGAATTTTCAGATTATAACTATAACAGGATCCAGAACGTGATCAGTGCAAATACTGAAGAAAATGCAGACAGAGTCACAAAGGAAGAGCTGGGAGATATTATGATCACAGGTGCCACCGGTTTCCTGGGAATCCATGTTCTCAAGGCGTTCCTTGACAATTATGACGGCAAGGTTTACTGTCTGGTGCGCAAGGGTAAATATGAATCACCGGAAAAACGAATGATGAATATGCTGATGTACTATTTCGACAATCCATGCAGGGAGCTGTTTGAAAACCGTATTATCTGTGTAGATGGGGATATTACTTCCAAAGAACAGGTGGCAGGATTCTCAGCATACAAATTCAGTACCATCGTTAACTGTGCTGCCTGCGTAAAGCATTTCGCAGCAGATGATGTACTGGAAAGAATTAATGTGCAGGGTGTGGAAAATCTGATCGATTTCTGTAAGAATAACGGCCGCAGACTGATCCAGATTTCTACGGTTTCCGTTGCGGGAGAAGGTTCTGACGGTGTTCCGCCAATGTCCAGAGTTTTCTGTGAGAATGATCTGTACATCGGACAGAATATTACCAACGAATATATCCGCACCAAATTCCTGGCAGAGAGGGCGGTTCTGGAAGCAGTTTCCGAGGGACTGGACGGCAAGGTAGTCCGGGTAGGTAATCTGATGAGCCGAAACTCTGACGGCGAGTTCCAGATTAATTTCATTACCAATGGATTCCTTCGCAGCCTGAGAGGTTATGCGGCTGTAGGTAAATTCCCTATGGGCGGTATGCATGAGGCGGCAGAATTCTCACCGATTGATTCTACTGCGCTGGCAGTTCTGAGACTGGCTCAGACCGACCGGAGATTTACTGTATTCCATGCATGCAACAGCCATCATATTTATATGGCAGACCTGATCTACGCAATGCGCAGCTATGGATTCAGGATTGATATTGTAAGAGATGAGGATTTTGAGGCAGCAGTGAAGGAATTTGCAAAGACCGGTCAGGATTCTGATGCGGTTTCCGGACTGATCGCCTATACCTCACATAATGAAAATGAAATCTATACCATTGATTACAGCAATCGTTTTACAGCACAGGTTCTGTACAGGCTGGATTATAAATGGCCGGTTACAGATGACAGATATCTGGAAAATGCAATTGCAGCACTTGACAGACTTACATTTTTTGATTGATTCAGGAGGAAAAATTACAATGGAAATTATCACAAAAACAGAAGGTAACAAAGCGACTATGGAAATCAGCGGATGGCTTGATACACAGACAGCTCCCCAGTTAGGGGAGGCACTGTCCGGACTTGAAGACAGCATCACAAGCCTGGTGTTTGATTTTACAAATCTGGAGTATATTTCATCTGCGGGCTTACGTCAGGTGATCGTAGCCTACAAAAAAATGGCGCCAAAGGATGGATTTAAGATCATTAATGTTTCTGATGAGGTTTACGATGTATTCAGCCTTACAGGGTTTGACAGCAAGATCGATATTCAGAAGAAGTAACTGTTGATCAGATGCAGAAATTATACAGGATCAATATTAATCATTTTGAGGATCCGCTTAAGAATGAAGGGCTTCTGGATCTGGTTGGAATCAGAAGAAGAGAAAAGGTCATCAGGTATCGTATGCCTGATGACCGCAAAAGAAGTCTGGGTGCAGGAATCATCATCAGAAAAATCCTCGATGAAAACGGGCTTACGGAAAGCTGCCTGAGATATTCTGACAATGAAAAGCCGGTTGTGGATGGACTTTTCTTTAATGTATCTCATGCGGGAGACTATGTTGTGGGAGTGCTGTCAGACTGCGAAGTCGGGTGCGACATTGAGAAAAATGCCAATGCGCCTCTTGAGGTGGCAGAACATTATTTCTACCATTCAGAGCTTGCTTACATCAAGGCTGCGGAGGATAAAGATAAGGCGTTTTTTACGCTCTGGACATTAAAAGAAAGTTATATGAAAATGACAGGCAGAGGAATGAGCCTCCCTTTGGATTCTTTTGAAGTGGTTCCCACAGCAGAGGGGTTTGTCCTCGGAAAATCCTCAGAAAGGCCATGCTTTTTTGAGACAATGGAATTTGACGGTTATATTTTCTCGGTCAGCAGTGAGAGGACTTTTTCTCTTCACAATCCATTGGAAATTGTTTTCGACGATATTTATATATGATCACAGAGGATTTTTCAGACACGTTCTAGAGTTCCAATCAGACAGGAAAGCGTATATGTCAGATATTGCTTCTGCTGTACGGGAGAACTGAGGAAGGCATCGGAGCAGGTAAACCAGGTGTAACAGGTATTTCTGGTTGCTGCTTTCCGGTGCTTTCTGTCAATTCCGGACCCGAGAGATTTCGGGATAACCGTATCCTCCTCCGGGAGATAATAGTAATCCTTATAATCTGCATAGTATTGTTTCAGTTTCCCGTCAGTTGTTTTGATAATTAAATTGATTTCTTCGTCTTTTCCTGTCAGATAGAAGTCGGTGTTTCCATTGGAAAATTCCTGTGGCAGTGTGCAGGGGAGCTTCAGTTTCAGAATCAGGTTGTCTCCGTCAAATTCGCTGTATGTAACTTCATAATCTCCATCATAGATGCAAAGATATCCCAGCATATCAAAGATTCTTCCAAGTCCCAGCACATCCTCCAGGTTATGTCCAAGGATTTCATCAGCTGTAAAAGTATCTCTTTTCTTCAGAAAATCTTTGTAAAGTTTAATGCACTCCTTACCATTATCATAAATCCTGTCTTTGATTCCCAGAAATTCTTCCATGCAGGGCTGTTTCATGGCGGGCAGTTTTAAAAGTGACTTTAACGGTTTTAATGTCAGGTAGAGATCCAGAGACTGTTTTCCTGTAAATGGAGAGGGGATTCCATATTTTTCATATCGTGCTTCCAGATATGGCTGGTCGAAGCGGTCTCCGTTGTAGGAAATCAGCAAATCACATTGCTGAAGAAATTGTGAAAAAATTCTCAGAATTGTCTCTTCTTCATTTGCATTTTCCGCCATCCATTGATAAAAATTCCAAGTTTCATCTTCAATTCCAACAGCTCCAATCAGGTATAAATACGTGGAATTTCTTGATAATCCGGTGGTTTCAATGTCGTAAAAAACAGGTGTGAAATTGTATTTTTGGAAGAATTTTACGGTGAAAAATTTAACAGTCTCAAAGCCTGGAAACCCTTGTAAAATGGGCATTTTTTTAACAATCATGTTAATAATTTTTCCTTTCTGAAATTGTATTTAATTATACACAAGAAAATGAAATTTGGGTAGTGCTTTTTTTGAAAAAATGGTTTATATTATAAACAGGTTGATAAAAATATACAAAAAAGTATATGGATTTTATCAAAAACAGAGCACTTTGGTGGTGCTTAATATAAAAGGAGGGAACGAAATGGGAATTTTAACCTTTAAGGGTGGTGTTCATCCTTATGACGGAAAAGAATTATCCAAGAACAGTCCGGTAGTGAAATATCTGCCAAAGGGAGATATGGTATATCCTCTTTCCCAGCATATCGGTGCTCCGGCTGCAGCGATAGTTCAGAAGGGAGACCATGTGCTCGCAGGACAGAAGATCGCAGATGCTGCGGGGTTTGTCTCATCACCGATCCATTCGTCTGTTTCCGGTACGGTAAAAGGAATCGAACCGCGCCTGACAGCAACAGGTTCTATGGTCAATTCCATTATCATTGAGAATGACCAGCAGTATGAAAGTGTGGAATTTACTCCTGCACGTCTGGAAGATCTTTCGAAAGAGGAGATTTTGACGAGAATTAAAGAAGGCGGAGTAGTGGGAATGGGTGGCGCCGGATTCCCCACACAGGTAAAGCTTGCGCCAAAGGAACCGGAGAAGATCGATCATATTCTTGTAAACGGTGCCGAGTGTGAACCCTATCTTACCAGTGACTACAGAAGAATGCTGGATGACTCTGAGAAGCTGATCGAGGGCTTAAGAGTTATGCTGAAGCTTTTTGACAATGCAAAGGGATACATCTGTATTGAGGATAACAAGCCTGACTGTATTGCGAAACTGAAAGAAATGGTAAAAGATATTCCACGTATTGAAGTAGCAGAGCTGATGACCAAGTACCCACAGGGTGGTGAGCGTTTCCTGATCAAAGCTGTCACAGACAGAGAGATCAACTCTGCCATGCTTCCGGCAGATGCAGGATGCGTAGTTGATAACGTAGATACCGTAATTGCTGTTTATGAAGCTGTTATCCTTGGAAAACCTGTTATGGACCGTATCGTGACAGTAACAGGACAGGGGATTAAGAATCCGCAGAACTTTGATGTCCTTTCCGGAACAGATATGGCAGAGCTGATTGAAGCTGCCGGCGGACTGACAGACAATGTATCCAAAGTAATTTCAGGTGGTCCTATGATGGGATTTGCCATGTATGACACTCATGTACCATGTATTAAGACAAGCTCCGCATGTCTCTGCCTAGAGAAGGATGATGTGGCAGATGCCGAACAGACTGCATGCATTAACTGCGGCAGATGTGTAGGAGTCTGTCCCGGCCATGTCATTCCTGCAAGACTTGCAACCTTTGCAGAGCATGGTGATATGGAGAACTTCCAGAAATTTGATGGTATGGAGTGCTGCGAATGTGGCTGCTGCAGTTATATCTGCCCTGCCAAGCGTCCGCTGACCCAGATGATCAAATCTATGCGTAAGATGGTTCTGGCAAGCCGTAAGAAAAAGTAAAAGGGGGACATCGTAATGGATCAGATGTTACATGTATCATCCAATCCCCATGTCCGGGATAAGATGACAACAAGCAAAATCATGCAGCTTGTGGCACTGGCGCTTCTGCCGACCACACTGTTTGGAATTTATAATTTTGGCCTTCGTGCCTTACTGGTAGTAGTGATCACTGTCGCTTCCAGTGTATTCTTTGAGTGGATTTATGACAAGCTGATGCATAAGAAGAACACAATTACAGACTTCAGTGCAGTTGTTACAGGTTTATTACTTGCATTAAATATGCCTGCATCAATTCCGCTCTGGATGCCTGTACTTGGCAGTGCATTTGCGATCATCGTTGTAAAACAGCTCTTCGGTGGTCTGGGACAGAACTTCATGAACCCGGCACTTGCAGGAAGATGTTTCCTGATGATCTCTTTCGCAGGAAAGATGACAGATTTCGCAGTAAGCGACAGCTTCAGAGGTGTGGTAGATACTGTATCCGGTGCAACTCCTCTGGCAGCTCTGAAACAGAATGGATTTACAGACAGTTCTGTATCTGTATTACATATGTTTATCGGTGATATCCAGGGAACTATCGGTGAGACTTCTGCCCTTGCAATCCTGATCGGAGCAGCAATCCTTCTGGTTTTCAAGGTGATCGATCTGAAGATTCCGCTTACCTATATTGGAAGTTTCGCAGTATTTGTAATCCTTTACATGCTTGGAACAGGCAAGGGATTTGACGTGAACTATCTGTTCAGCCACATCTTCGGCGGTGGTCTTATGCTTGGTGCATGGTTTATGGCTACAGACTATGTCACAACACCGATCACACCAAGAGGACAGTATGTATACGGTGTCTGTCTTGGTGTACTGACTGCGGTCTTCCGTCTCTTTGGCGGTTCCGCAGAGGGCGTATCCTATGCGATCATTTTCTGCAACCTGTTAGTTCCGATGATTGAACGTGTGACTCGTCACCCGGCATTTGGGAAAGGGGGCAAAAAGGCATGAGTAACAGAATTATCAAAGATACCATAGCCATTACAGTGATCACACTGGTGGCAGGACTTGCCCTTGGTGTAGTCCAGGATATTACAGCAGATCCTATTGCAAAGCAGGAAGCACAGGCGAAACAGGATGCGTATAAGGCAGTATTTGCAGATGCGGACAGCTTTGAGACAGTGGATGTGGATGCGGATGCCATGCAGTCTTATCTGGATGAAAACGGATATGCGGCACAGTCCATAGATGAGACTATGCTTGCCAAGGATGCTTCAGGCAATGAACTGGGATATGCATTTACAGTAACCACTTCCGAGGGTTACGGCGGAGATATCCAGTTTGCAATGGGTATCCAGGATGACGGTACCTTAAATGGAATTTCCATTCTTTCTATCGGTGAGACCGCAGGTCTTGGTATGAGAGCAAACACAGATGCATTTAAGGATCAGTTCAAAGATAAGAACGTAGACAAATTTGAATATACAAAGACCGGTGCCACAGCGGATGATCAGATCGATGCGTTAAGTGGTGCCACTATTACAACGAATGCCATGACAAACGGTGTTAATGCCGGATTATGTGCATTCCAGTATGAGAAAGGGGGAAATCAGTGATGAAACCAAACACACCTGCTGAACGTTTATATAACGGAATCATCAAAGAAAATCCTACCTTTGTACTGATGCTTGGTATGTGTCCTACACTGGCTATCACCACATCTGCAACCAATGGTATCGGAATGGGACTTACTACAACAGTGATCCTTGCAGCATCCAACTTAATGATCTCTCTTCTGAGAAACTTTATTCCGGACAGAGTGCGTATGCCTGCATTTATCGTAGTTGTTGCTTCCTTTGTAACAGTTGTACAGCTTCTTTTACAGGGATTTATTCCAAGCCTGTATGACTCCCTTGGAATCTATATTCCTCTGATCGTAGTTAACTGTATCATCCTTGGACGTGCAGAGGCTTATGCATCCAAGAATAAACCGATTGCCTCTCTGTTTGATGGTATTGGTATGGGCCTTGGATTTACCTTAAGTATCACCTGTATCGGTGCAGTACGTGAGCTGATCGGCGCAGGTTCTCTGTTCGGACATCAGATCCTTCCTCTGGCAGATGCTGCAGCAGGTAAGGCTGGTTATGAACCGATCACAATCTTTATCCTGGCACCCGGAGCATTCTTTGTTCTGGCAGCGCTTTCTGCATTACAGAACAAATTCAAAATCGGTGCAGCCAAACGCGGCATTGATCCAAGTAATCCTGATTGCGGCGGAAGCTGTGCAGCCTGTGGCAATACCATGTGTAAGGGAAAAAGGGGGTAATGGATTATGAAAGAACTTTTGATCATACTTGTAAGCTCAGCGATTGTAAATAACGTAGTCCTCAGCCAGTTCCTTGGCCTCTGTCCGTTCCTTGGTGTTTCCAAGAGTGTTGAGACAGCAGCCGGCATGGGCGGTGCGATCATCTTCGTTATTACACTGTCATCTTTTGTGACAGGTATTATTTACAATGCTATCCTGGTTCCTACGAACCTGACTTATCTGCAGACTATCGTATTCATCCTGCTGATCGCGGCGCTGGTACAGTTTGTAGAGATGTTCCTTAAGAAGACAATGCCTTCCCTGTATCAGGCACTTGGTGTGTATCTTCCACTGATCACAACAAACTGTGCGGTTCTTGGTGTTGCCCTTACAAACGTGCAGAAAGAGTATAATGTTCTTCAGGGAACAGTGAACGGATTTGCAACAGCAGTGGGATTTACTATTTCCATCGTGCTGATGGCTGGTATCCGTGAGAAAATCGCATACAATGACATTCCAAAATCCTTCCAGGGATTCCCTACAGTTCTGCTGACAGCCGGACTGATGGCAATTGCCTTCTTCGGATTTTCAGGACTGATTTAAGGAGGGGACTGGTATGAATATAGGAGCAATTATCGCGGCAACTGTACTGGTTGCGGCAGTAGGTCTTTTTATCGGTGTTTTCCTTGGCGTTGCCGGTAAGAAGTTTGCTGTGGAAGTGGATGAGAAGGAAGTTGCTGTTCGTGAGGCGCTTCCCGGTAATAACTGCGGTGGCTGTGGTTATCCCGGCTGTGATGGTCTGGCAGCAGCGATCGCCAAAGGTGAGGCACCTGTAAACGGATGTCCTGTAGGCGGTGAGCCTGTCGGAAAGGTGATCGCAGCGATCATGGGACAGGAGGTTGTGGAGACTGCCCGTCAGGTGGCGTATGTGAAGTGTGCGGGTACCTGTGAGAAGACGAAGGATAATTATGAGTATACAGGTGTGGAAGACTGTGAGATGATGGCTTTCATTCCTGGTGGCGGAGCTAAGGCATGTGCATTCGGATGTCTTGGATTCGGAAGCTGTGTGAAAGCCTGTCCGTTTGGGGCGATTGATGTTGTGAACGGTGTGGCAGTGGTTGATAAGGAGGCTTGTAAGGCATGCGGTAAGTGCGTTGCCAAGTGTCCGAAGCATTTGATTGAGCTTGTACCCTATGAGCAGACTACGTTTGTGCAGTGTAGTTCTCATGCCAAAGGTAAGGCTGTTACTTCTGCGTGTGAGGTTGGCTGTATCGGATGTAAGAAGTGTGAGAAGACTTGCCCGAATGGGGCGATTACGGTTGATAATTTCTGTGCGCATATTGATTATAGTAAGTGTACGAATTGTGGGGCTTGTAAAGAGGTTTGTCCGAGACATATTATTCAGTAATGGGAGGAAGAACTGCTGTGCGGTGGCATGGCGGTTCTTTTTTTCGATTAAGGGACGCGCGGGGCATTATTTCGGTTTGGGTTCAGTTTCGAAAGCTAGGAACTCTAAGTTTCGGAAAATCTGCTAAAAGCATTCGAAAAATGCTCAAACTCGCCGCGAAGCGGCTCAGACAGTGAGCATTTTTCGAATAACGCAGATTTCCCGGAACTAAGAGTTACTACGCTTCCTGCAAAATTCACCCAAACCGAAATAATGCCCCGCGCTGTTTACTGGTTGTTTCACGTTACTGTTCACACACCACTATCCCGCGAGGTGTTTTGGCATGAATATGCCAAAATCCCGAGACATACAAGCCAAAATTCCATTGCCGCAGGCAATCTGGAATGAATTTTGGCTAAGTTACTGTGAACGGAGTGAACAGTAACTGTTTCGTAAGGCGCGCGAACAATATATGCGAATATATGTTTGCGTTATGAGGTGGTATGTGGTATGATGAATCGGAAGTGATGAATTTGGGACGGAGGATGTATCATGATTGCATTTGTTCATGGAATGGCTGTGGATATGACTGAGAGCTCGGTGGTTGTTGAGGCCGGGGGGATTGGTTATGAGATATATATGACGGGGGCGGATTTGTCTGAGATTCGTATGGGGGAGGATGTGAAGGTCCATACTTATTTTAGTGTGAGAGAGGATGCCATGAAGCTGTATGGGTTCAGGGCTAAGGATGATCTGCAGATGTTTAAGCTGCTTCTTGGCGTGAATGGTGTGGGGCCGAAGGCTGCGCTGGGAGTTCTGGCGGGGATTACAGCGGATGAATTGAGGTTTGCAATTCTTTCGGATGATGTGAAGACGTTGTCGAAGGCTCCGGGTATCGGGAAGAAGACGGCTCAAAAGCTGATTCTTGAGCTGAAGGATAAGATGAAGCTGGAGGATGCGTTTGAATTGAAGCTGGCTCATGAGCAGGAGAGGGCAGCAGTGGGAGCCGGTGAGGTTTCGGATGGCAGGCAGGAGGCTGTTGAGGCTCTGGTTGCGCTGGGATACAGCAGTGCGGATGCGCTTCGTGCGGTGCGTAAGGTTACGGATGTGCCGCCGGATGATGTGGAAGGTCTTTTGAAGGCTGCACTGAAGAATTTTTAACTAACTCGGCGGAGCAGTTATTTGGTGCAGAGCTGCGTGGCGAAGCGGATGATTTTAACTGCTTGACATAACTATAAGCAGGAAGATGTCTGATGTAGGATTTCACGCTCTGGTAGATTGGATTGCCTGTATTGTTATAGAATTGTTATAGGTTAGGATGGGTAACAGATGGAGAAACGTATTATAACTACGGATGTGACGGAGGAGGATTTTTCTCTGGAGGGGAATCTCCGGCCGCAGACGTTGGATGATTATATTGGTCAGGAGAAGACCAAGAGTACCTTGAAGGTTTATATAGAGGCTGCGAAGCAGAGGCATGATGCGTTGGATCATGTTTTGTTTTATGGTCCTCCGGGGCTTGGTAAGACTACTCTTTCGGGGATTATTGCCAATGAGATGGGGGTTCATATGAAGGTGACTTCCGGGCCGGCTATTGAGAAGCCGGGGGAGATGGCTGCGATCCTTAATAATCTGCAGGAGGGAGATATTCTGTTTGTGGATGAGATCCACCGCCTGAACAGGCAGGTGGAGGAAGTCCTTTATCCTGCTATGGAGGATTATGCTATTGATATTATGATCGGGAAGGGGGCTTCTGCCAGGTCTATACGTCTGGATCTGCCGAAGTTTACGCTGGTGGGGGCGACTACCAGGGCAGGACTTCTGTCTGCACCTCTTCGTGACCGTTTTGGTGTGATGCATCATCTGGAGTTTTATACTCATGAGGAGCTGAAGACGATCATTATCCGTTCTGCTCAGGTCCTTGGAGTGGAGATTGATGAGAAGGGTGCGGCTGAGATTGCCAAGAGATCCAGGGGAACTCCGAGGCTTGCCAACCGTCTGCTGAAGAGGGTTCGTGATTTTGCGCAGGTGAAGTATGATGGACGGATTACTTATGATGTGGCGTGTTTTGCGCTGAATCTTCTGGAAGTGGATCAGTATGGTCTGGATAAGATTGACAGAAGGATTCTTCAGACTATGATCGTGAATTTTCAGGGTGGTCCTGTGGGACTGGAGACTCTGGCTGCGGCGATAGGGGAGGATTCCGGTACGCTGGAGGATGTGTATGAGCCTTATCTGCTGCAGAATGGATTCCTGAACCGTACGCCGAGAGGACGTATGGCATCGGCGCTTGCGTATGAGCATCTGGGCTATCAGATGCCGGAGAAAAACTGAAGTTAAGGGCGTAAAAATATAAAAAAGTAAAAGTTTTTTAAAAATTCCTATACATTTCGACTGCTTTCGAGTATAATGAAGTAAATGTCCGGGGTTCCGGGCAGATTGAAGGAAGATACAGGAGGCTCGTACGGATGGCGGTCAAAAATACAGCAAAGGTAATCATAGGTGGTAAGATTATTACGCTGGGAGGCTATGAATCGGAAGAATATTTTCAGAAAGTAGCATCCTATATAAATAAAAAGATGGATGAGTTAAGTGCTATGCCGGGTTACAGCAGACAGCCCATGGAGACCAAGCATACACTTATCAGCCTGAATATTACAGATGACTATTTTAAGGCAAAGAAACAGGCGGAGGTTTTTGAACAGGATTTACAGCAGAAGGATCAGGAGATGTATGATCTGAAGCATGAGCTGATCTCGCTTCGTATGCAGATTGAGGAAGCGCAGAAGCATGAACAGGAAGCCCTGGAACAGAAGAGCCTTCTGGAGGGAAAGAATAAGGAACTGGAAAAGCAGATTGATGAGCTGCTGAAATAACAGAGGGGGGATTACTTCGGTGATTTCCCCTTTATGATTTGTTTCATATGTATTCGATTTGAATATTATAGCAATGCTCATAAATAATGCATTTAAGATGACTGTTATAGAAAACGTGAGGTATAGAATTGAGAAGAGAAGAGATTGAACTTCTGGCACCTGCCGGTTCCTATGAGGGATTTGAGGCAGCAATCGGTGCAGGTGCAGATGCGGTTTATGTAGGGGGAGCAGCCTTTGGCGCGCGGGCCTATGCGAAGAATTTCGGAGAGGAAGAGCTTTTGCGTGCCATTGATACTGCTCATATCCATGGCAGGAAACTTTATCTGACAGTGAATACGCTGTTGAAGAACAGGGAACTGTCTGAACAGTTGTATGATTATCTGCTTCCATATTATAAGGAAGGTCTGGATGCGGTGATCGTTCAGGATATGGGTGTGTTTAAGATGATCAGGGAGATGTTTCCGGGTATGCATCTTCATGCCAGCACGCAGATGACTGTGACAGGTCCAGAGGGGATGAAATTTCTGGAAGAACAGGGTGCTTCCAGAGTGGTAACTGCCAGAGAGCTTTCCCTTGAGGAAATCCGGAGGATGCATGAGACAAGTCCTATCGAGATTGAATCTTTTGTCCATGGAGCTTTATGTTACAGTTATTCGGGACAGTGCCTGATGAGCAGTATCCTGGGTGGAAGAAGCGGTAACAGAGGAAGGTGTGCACAGCCTTGCCGTCTGCCTTACCAGACAGCGCTTTGTTGCGGGGAAAATGGCAGACGGTCAGAGAAAAGGAAAGCGCAAGAACTATGTCCTCTGAGTCTGAAAGATATTTCTACGATAGAGATTCTTCCGCAGATTCTGGAGGCTGGTGTTACTTCTCTTAAGATAGAGGGCAGGATGAAGCAGCCGGGATATACAGCAGGGGTAACTTCTGTATATCGGAAGTACCTGGATCTTCTTTTTGAGAAGGGAGCTGAGAATTACAGGGTAGCAGAGGAGGATAAGAGATATCTGCTGGATCTGTTTAACAGGGGAGGTTCCTGTACCGGTTATTATCAGATGCAGAATGGTCCGTCCATGATGGCATTCAGCAATGAGAAGAAAACAGGAGATGTCAGTCCTGTATTAAGAAAAAAGAAAGAAAAAATTCAGGGAACATTCATTCTTTTTCCGGGAAGTCCTGCTATACTGGATGTGTCATGCAGGGGAATCCATGGATTTGCGTCTGTGGGTGAGGTACAGTATGCGCAGAACCAGCCGCTGACAGAGGAGCGCATCCGTTCACAGATGGAGAAGCTTGGAAATACAGAATATGAGTGGGAAAATCTGGAAATCCAGATGGATGAGAATATTTTTATCCCGATGAAAATGCTGAATGAGGCGAGAAGAGAGACACTGGAATCGCTGGAAAATGAATTGCTCAAACCATATAAGAGAGAAGAAAATAATGGGAAGAAACGCTTATCAGAGGATGCCGGAAGAAAAGCAGATTCGCCAAAGCAGAAAAACCTTCCGATTTATATTTCCTGTGAAGAAAAATCCACTGCACTGGCGTTATATAAAAGAGAGGGGATACATGGAATGTATCTGAACGCTGATGCCATGGAGGTCTGCCTGGATGACTGTGTAAGCAGAGGAATGGAGATGTATCTGTCTCTTCCGCATATTATGAGAGGTGAGATGCCCCGGGAGCTTCTCATCAGGATCAGAGAGTGGATGGACAGAGGAATGACAGGATTTCTGGTAAGAAATCTGGAGACTTTTGCAGTTCTGCGAAAGGCAGGTCTGGCTGAGAAATGTGTTCTGGATCACAGTATGTATACGTGGAATGATGAAGCTGCTGATTTCTGGAAAGATCAGAAAGTCCTCAGAAATACGGTACCGCTTGAGCTGAACGAAGGGGAAATCCGCCACAGAGATAACCGGGACAGCGAGATGCTGATCTACGGATATCTGCCTCTTATGATATCGGCCCAGTGTGTGCATAAAAATCTTTACGGATGTAATCATAAGGAAGAAGGGGTAACTTTAAAAGACCGTTACGATAAAGAATTTACGGCGAAATGTATATGTAACCCATGGAAAACTGAGAATACAGATTTCTGTATACCCTGCTATAATATCATTTACAACAGTATCCCTTATGGCCTGTTGAAAGAGAAATCACAGATAGACAGACTTGGTGTCTCTTCCCTGAGACTTGCATTTACCATTGAGAAGCCTCAGGATGCGGTGAAGATATATGAAGAGTTCAGAGCTGTTTATCGTGATGGGAAGAATCCTCCGAAACGGGAATATACAAAGGGACATTTTAAAAGAGGAGCCGAGTAAGGCATATGATTAATGTAATTGTAGAATTATCCAAGTATGTGATCCTTACCCTGATGGTGATTTATACCTTTCACTGTTTCTATCTGGTGAAACAGCAGAGTGAGGAGGAGAGAAACGAATCGCTGCGCCAGCAGCTGATGCTTATCTTTTTTATGGATTTCACTGCGTTTCTGGTCATCTACCTGAAGACAGGTAAGTTTCAGGTCGTGTTGTTTTATGTCGAAATGATGGCATTTTTTGCGGGAATCCAGATTTTGTACAGGATTTTTTATAAGAAAGCATCGATTTTACTGCTCAACAATATGTGCATGCTTCTCAGCGTAGGATTTATTATGCTGTGCAGGCTGGATGTTTCCACAGCTACCAGACAGCTGGTGATCGTGGCAGGCGTAAATGTGGTGGCATTGATCGTACCTGTCCTGATCAGGAAGATGAAATTTCTCAAGGACCTGACATGGGTTTATGCGGGAATCGGAATCGTTTTGCTGGCGGCGGTATTTGTGCTTGCAAAGACAAGCTATGGAGCAAAACTTTCCCTGATGGGAATCCAGCCTTCAGAGGCGATAAAGATTACATTTGTGTTCTTTATGGCGGCATTGCTGAGAAAAGGTGCTGATTTTTCAAAAGTGGTCCAGGCTACGGTAGTGGCGGGACTGCATGTGGGGATTCTTGTACTTTCCAGAGACCTTGGAAGTGCAGTGATCTTCTTTGCGGCTTATCTTGTGATGATTTATGTGGCATCCAGAAATGTGGGATATCTGGCACTTGGTCTTGCAGGCGGATCTGCAGGGGCAGTTGTCGCATATCATCTGTTTGGCCATGTGCGTCAGAGAGTGACAGCCTGGAAGGATCCCATGGCGGTATATCAGAATGAAGGATACCAGATCGTCCAGTCACTGTTTGCCATTGGAACCGGCGGATGGTTTGGAATGGGATTGTGTCAGGGTTCGCCTGAGAAGATCCCTGTTGTCAAGAATGACTTTATATTCAGTGCAATCTGTGAGGAACTGGGTGGGATTTTTGCAATCTGCCTAATCCTGGTATGTATGAGTTTCTTTTTGATGATCGTAAATATTGCGCTTAAGATTAAGAAACCATTCTACAAACTGATCGCACTTGGACTTGGTACGGAATATGCATTTCAGGTATTTCTGACAATTGGCGGAGCAACGAAATTTATCCCTATGACAGGTGTAACTCTTCCTCTGGTCAGCTATGGAGGAAGTTCTGTCGCGTGTACAGTACTGATGCTGGCGATCATTCAGGGATTGTATATTTTGAGAGAAGATGAGGACGAAGAAATTGAGAGATATCGAAGAAAAGGAACGGCGCAGAGAGTTGAAGAAGCGCCAGAAGCGCAAAGCCCGGGAGATTTCTGAAAAGAGAAGGCCCCGTAACAGAGAGTATACACTGGTATCCTGCTTTTTTGTGCTGATCTTTGTCAGTATGATCGGATATCTGATCTACTTTAATTATGCAAAGAGCGATGATTTTATCAATAGTCCCTATAATACAAGGCAGGATACTTTTTCAGACAGGGTTGTAAGAGGTAAGATCATATCTGCAGATGGGCAGGTGCTTGCCCAGACCAATGTTTACGAAGACGGAACAGAGGAACGTACTTATCCCTATGCAAATATGTTCGCTCATGTAGTCGGATATGACACTAATGGAAAAAGCGGACTGGAATCAGAGGCGAACTTCCAGCTTCTGACTTCTCATGAATTTTTCCTGAACCAGATGAAAAATGAGTTTAAAAATCAGAAAAATACGGGTGATTCTGTGATCACGACGTTAAACGCAGATCTTCAGTCAACTGCCTATAATGCACTTGGTGACAGGAGAGGGGCGGTTGTTGCCATAGAACCCTCTACAGGTAAGATTCTGGTGGAAATGAGCAGACCGGACTTTGACCCGAATACTATTTCCCAGAACTGGGACACACTGGTGAATGATTCCAATGACAGCAGTCTGTTGAACAGAGCTACAAACGGAGCCTATCCTCCGGGATCTACATTTAAGGTGGTAACTGCCCTGGACTATTTCAGAACCAAGGGCAGTTTGGAGGGATTTTCCTATCTTTGTGAGGGAAGTATTACCAGAGAAGATCACACGATCAGGTGCTATGGCGGAACTGTTCATGGACAGGAAGATTTTTACAGTGCTTTTGCCAATTCCTGTAACAGTGCATTTGCAGAGATCGGAACCATGCTCGGAGGCAGTTCTCTGAAAAAAACAGCCGAGGATCTTCTTTTTAATAAGAGTCTTCCGCTTTCTTCCTATAAAAAGAGTACTTTTACATTAAATGGAAAATCTTCTGTTGCAGAGGTTATGCAGACTGCCATCGGACAGGGTAATACGTTGGTATCACCTATGCATATGGCGCTGATTACCAGTGCAATCGCCAATGGCGGGGAGCTCATGAAGCCTTATCTCATTAATTCTGTTGTAAGTTCAGACGGAGAGACAGTGAAGACAACAGAGCCGGAAAGCTATAAACGTCTGATGACAACAAATGAGGCGAATATTCTTGGAAAGCTTATGAAAGGTGTTGTGGAAAACGGAACCGCATCGGCTCTGAACGGAAGAGGATATACAGTGGCAGGCAAGACCGGATCAGCGGAATTTGATGAGAATGGTTCCAGTCATTCCTGGTTTATCGGTTATTCCAACGTGGATGATCCGGATCTGGTAGTTGCGATCATTGTTGAGAATGGCGGTACCGGAAGTGAAGCAGCAGTGCCCATCGCAGAGCAGATATTTGATGCGTATTATTATGATAAGCAATAATAAATTCCATGTTGCAGGCAATCTGGAATGAATTTTGGCTACGTTACTGTGAACGGAGTGAACCAATGGTATTTAGATAAATAAAGCATATTCCGGAGATTACTTGACATTTAAAAAGAAATGCCTTGAAAAATTTATGAAATATGAAAATGGTTAAATTCTTGTTCGTTTTGCCAACGACAAATAAGCAGATTTTCATCTGCTTGAAAAAGTGATATACTATCAGTTGATGATACTGTTTAGGAAACACGGTATATCAGATATTTGGGTTTTCTGAAATGAGCCGTTTTAAGTCTTGGGAATTGTCGATCGCAGCGGATCGGGACTAATTCCTTTTGTAACAGTGCCATCACATTTATGGAATCTGTCTCCGTGTGGAGACGGAGATAGATTCTGCATATATGTGCAGCAAGCGTAAAGTTTACTTTATAGGAATATTTACGTTTCCCATGAACGACTACAGTATGAGCAACAAGAAGTTCCGTGGCATTATAAGCGATAAACTTCGCCCATATTTCCTGTTTTATAAAATCAGGTTTATAGCTGTGATAATGACTTAATCCAATCGTATATTTCAATTTTCGAAAAGAGGATTCGATCCCCCATCTGGAATTATAGATTTCTTTAAGCTTTTCAACAGGAAAGTTTTTTTCCGGAAGATTTGTCACAAGGCATTCATAAGTATCTTCTGATATTGGAAACCGTACGATCCGAAAAGTCAGATCATAAGTATCTTCTGAGCCATATTTTATGTAGTCAAAAGAAGCTGCCTGGTCAACATATCTTCGGTAAAAACCATCTTTGATTTTTATAGATTTACGATGGGATCTCGTAAGAGTTACGTCAACAGTTATATCAAATGTATCAGAATCCGGAAAAACAAAGTTCCCAATCAACCCTTTGCTTGTAATGTCTTTTGTACGAAAAACAAAATACTGTTCTTTTTCGATCACGTGAGCCATGTTGTTATAAGAGCAATACCCTCTGTCCCCGATAAAAATAGTTCTTTGATCCGGGTGAGGGATATGTCTGTCTACAAGCTGGCAAAAAGCAAGGAACTCATCTTTTTTGCGTGCAGACTGAAGAATGGCATCGGTATAGATCCGTTTATTTATGTCATAAAAGGCATTAATGTGTATGCTGTAAAAGCCGGAGGCAGAATGTCCTTCTGAGATAAAATAATCATCAGACGAATACTTTGAAAAGCTGAAAAAAGAAGTAGTAGAACCATCAGCAGCAATGTATTGATACTGCTGTTCCTGCTTTGAAAGTTCAAGCTTTTCGGAAGAAGAAGTAAACTCATGGAATACAGCTTCCAGAGCCTCTGGCATCATTTGGGAACGCCTTTGATTTAGGGCAGATATAGAAGGGAGATCCTCTGACATTTGAAAGAAATCCAGAAATTCGCATTTCGTGGATGAAGCACCTTGAGAAATAAGGAACGAAATAACATGATCTGGGGAAAGTTTTCGTATACGAGAATAATCGCGTCCCGGATTATAAACAAAGGAATCCATATGCGATGTAACTGTTGCTATAGAATGCTTAAGAGTATCTTTAAGTTTTAAATGGAACATAGGTATGTGCCTCCTGAATTAGAAAAATTTTAATTTCTAATTCAAAGGCCGCTCTCATTACCTCACAATAATATCAGTAATGAGAGCGGCCGCAGATTCCAGCTTAAAAGTCAAGGCTTTTGTAATCTTTTTGTTAGACCCTTAAGACTAACTAAGGGTATAAATTATCTAAATACCATTGCGGAGTGAACAGTAACTAATTAATCGATAATATGTTGTGAAATGATATTTATAGCTTGCGGGTTTGGAAAAAAAGAGATATACTATACTCAGTTTATAATACCACGCAAAACAGGAGGGATTGCATTATGATAGAAGCAACGAGCTGTGGCGGTGTGGTAATTCATCGGGGTAAGATTCTTACTTTGTATAAATCTTACAGGAACCGTTATGAGGGCTGGGTATTGCCGAAAGGAACAGTGGAACCAGGCGAAACGCATGAACAGACAGCATTGCGGGAAGTGATGGAAGAGGCTGGAGTGCGTGCGACCATTGTGAAATACATCGGAAAGAGCCAATATAACTTTACCGTTCCGGAGGACGTGGTTTCCAAAGAGGTACACTGGTATCTTATGACTGCGGATAATTATCATAGTAAGCCCCAGAGAGAGGAGTTTTTTGTAGATTCCGGATATTATAAATTTCATGAGATCTATCATCTGCTGAGGTTTTCAAACGAGAAGCAGATCGTAGAGCGTGCTTATCAGGAATATCTGGAGATGAGAAGCAATGGACTCTGGGGAAAACAGCATAAGTATTATTAACGAGAGAACAGGGCTGTGTTTTTTTGCAACGCAGCCCGGTTTAAATTTTGGAGAAAATGGAAATACTGTAACTGAAGTGTTATAGAAACGGGAGAGGGTGTAAGATGCTGAAATGGCAGGAGAATTTTCTTGCAGGGGAATCTGTAAAGGATCCTGAGAAGATAAAAAAGAAACTGAACAGCGGAAAACCGGTTCTGGGCATTTATCTCCTTACTCTGTCAGAGAATCCTGTGAATCTGATGGATATTATTCCTGCAGCAATGCTGATACAGAAGAGCTTTTATGGAATCTGTCCGAAGATCATAGGAATGGCGAAGGGCAAAGAGGAAGCGCTGGAGATGGTGCGAAGTCTGATCGATGAAATGTACAGGGAAACGGGAACCTTCGCAACAGCTGAATATATAGAAAACAGGTGAGAATATGTTACATATTTTATGGCTGATCCTTAAATTTATACTGATCATCCTGGGAATTCTGCTGGGCCTTCTTTTACTGGCAGTTCTTCTTGTACTGTTCTGTCCTGTAAGATATAAGGCATCAGCTGTCAAGGCAGAAGGTGGCTGGAAACAGACAGAGGGAGAGGGTATCGTAAGCTGGCTGTTTCATGGGATTTCGCTGAGAGCGGAATGGAAAGATCAGCAGATGGAGATATCCTTTCATCTGTTTGGAATTCCCGTAGACAAGTTGTTGAAAAAACGGCAGGAGAAGAGGGCTGTAACAAAGAAATCCGGGAAAAATCCGGAGAAATCCGGCGCAGAAAAGGTATCTGTATCCGGCACAGACGGAAACAGGGAAGAAGAGCATAAAAAATCAGTGGTTGATCACCAGAAATCAGAGAATATGGAGACTGAGGATCTGAAAACAGACAGAAATTCAGCTTCAGGTACATCTGCTGATACAGAGAGGATCAGAAACAGTCAGATATCCGGACAGCAGGAACTGAATGCAGATGATACAGATCGGAATAGTCTAAAGAAGAGGCAGTTTTTTATAAAAAGGATCTATGACCGGATCCGAAATATATTTCAGTCGATTCGTACAAAACTGCAAAATATCCGCAGGACATTCGGGAAGATTAAGAAGAATGTGTCCTGGTGGAAGGCGTTTATAGAACATCCCAGAGTGACAGCTGCCAGAAAGCTTGTATGGAAACATGGAAAATTTTTGCTTAAGCATATTTTTCCTACAAGGATAGAAGGGCAGGTTACTTTTTCTTTTGAAGATCCGGCGCTGACAGGTGCGGCACTTGCTGTACTTGGGATGACAATTCCATTTCACAAAAACTGTATACAGATCAATCCCCGTTTTGACAGTGAGAATTATCTGTATGGAAACATCAGGGCAAAAGGCAGGATCTACGGATTTGTTCCTGTGCGGGCAGCAGTGAGTATTTATTTCAATAAAAATATAAAATACGTTATAAAACGTTGGAAAACCAGGAGGGCATGACCATGGCAAATGAAAACAATTTTAAAGAAACCGTAAATTCATTATTCAAGGGAATGGACAGTTTTATTTCTGCGAAAACAGTGGTAGGAGAGGCAATCCATGTAGGCGATACGATCATTCTTCCTCTGATGGATGTATCTTTCGGTGTAGGTGCCGGTGCTTTTTCCGGAGAGAAGAAGGATAACGGCGGTGGCGGAATGGCAGGAAAGATGACTCCCTGTGCAGTGCTTGTGATCCAGAATGGAACAACAAAGCTGGTCAATGTGAAAAATCAGGATGGTCTCACCAAGATCCTTGATATGGTTCCGGATTTTGTAGACCGTTTTACCTCCGGAAAAGGTGACGAAGAATCTGTCGGCGAATCAGAAAAATAATTTTTGCATAGACTATAGCAAACCGATGAAAAAGGTGCAGAAGAATTGGAAAAGCTGTTCGGCTTTATGCTGTTTTTCATAGGGATTGGGATGATAATCGGGATGCTGATCGCAGAAAATGTGGTTCTGGTGGTTTCGGCCGGAGTTTTCCTGTTGTTGGGATATCATCTTTTCTGTCATTAATTTTACAGAAGATTGCGAATATCCCGTTTGACATATGAAATAAAAAAAGACTGTCAGCTCAGGCAGAATATTCGGTAAAGAATATCTGAACAGAGGGACAGTCTTTTTTGCAAAAAAAATACCCCTGTTGTAACAGGGGTAATGGTGTTATTATGCTCTTTCTACTTTACCGGATCTTAAGCAAGAAGTACATACATATGTCTTTCTAGCTCCACCCTCAGCAGTCTTGATTTTAACGGATTTTACGTTAGATTTCCACATTTTATTGGATCTTCTATGTGAATGACTTACATTATTTCCGAAATGAGCAGCTTTCTCACAGATTGCACATTTAGCCATGATAGCACCTCCTTGACGCTTTATTGTTACTGTCGTGCTGTGTGCATAGCGTCTGAACAGTAACCTTGTGTTCAACAGATTACATTGTAACAGATGAATTGTGCTTTTGCAAGCAAAAAAAGGAAAAAACTCAAAAATTATATTTCTTTTTCTGTGAAAAGAGGTTATAATACACTTACATACAATAATGAGCATTGGAGGTAACCATATGAATGGACGTATAGATTCCGGATTAGGTCAGATCATAATTGACACAGATGTAATCGCAACCTACGCAGGAAGCGTTGCTGTAGAATGTTTTGGTATCGTAGGCATGGCTGCAGTCAGTATGAAGGACGGACTGGTAAAGCTTCTTGGAAAGAACAGCCTGAAACATGGCATCAGCGTCAGAATTACAGAGGACAATAAAATCCGCCTGAATTTCCATGTTATTGTGGCATATGGCGTGAATATAAGTACAATTGCAGACAACCTTGTCAGCAATGTCAAATATAAAGTCGAGGCCTTTACAGGAATGGAGATTGATAAGATCGATATTTATGTAGAAGGTGTACGCGCAATTGATTAGGATAGAGGAGGAACTTGTGGTGAATAACAAAACCATAGATGCCAGAATACTTTCCAGGATGTTTCTTGCAGGAGCCAAGAATCTGGAAGCTAAAAAAGAATGGATCAACGAACTGAACGTATTTCCGGTACCGGATGGAGATACAGGAACCAATATGACAATGACGATCATGGCAGCAGCAGCAGAAGTAGGTTCTCTGGGAGAGCCTGACATGGAGTCACTGGCCAAGGCGATTTCTTCCGGTTCTCTGCGCGGTGCAAGAGGTAACTCAGGTGTTATTCTTTCTCAGCTTCTGCGTGGTTTTACCAGAAGTGTTAAGAACAGTAAGGAACTGGATGCCATTGATATCGCGGCAGCCATGGAAAAAGGTGTGGAGACTGCATATAAGGCAGTCATGAAACCGAAGGAAGGAACAATCCTTACTGTTGCAAGAGAGGCTGCTGCCAAGGCTGTAGAGCTTGCGGAGACAGCAGAGGATCTGGATACATTTTTCCAGAGCGTGATCGCTCATGCGGAGGAAACTCTGGCAAAGACACCGGAGATGCTGCCGGTTCTGAAAGAAGCAGGAGTAGTGGATTCCGGTGGACAGGGACTTCTGGAAGTATACCATGGTGCATATGATGGTTTCCTTGGCAAAGAGATTGATTATACACAGTTTGACAAGGCAAAAGGTCCTGCTGTGACTAAGATCGATGCACAGACAGAGGCTGATATTAAATTTGGTTATTGTACAGAGTTTATTATTCTTCTGAACCAGCCGATGTCCGAGGAGACAGAGCATGAATTTAAGAAATTCCTGATGTCTCTTGGTGATTCTATTGTGCTTGTTGCAGATGACGAGATTGTGAAGGTTCATGTTCATACCAATCATCCTGGACAGGCTATTGAGAAAGCCCTTACCTTTGGTGCACTTTCACGTATGAAGATTGACAATATGCGTGAGGAGCATCAGGAGAAGCTTATAAAGGATGCCGAGAAAATGGCGAAAGAACAGGCAGAACAGGAAGAAAAAGAAGAAGCAGCACAGCCGCCGAAGGAAGTTGGCTTTATTTCCGTATCTGTGGGAAAGGGAATGACAGAGATCTTTAAGGAACTGGGTGTGGATTACCTGATCGAGGGCGGTCAGACGATGAACCCGAGTACAGAGGATATGCTCAATGCCATTGCAAAAGTAAATGCAAAGACTATTTATATTTTCCCGAACAATAAGAATATTGTTCTTGCTGCAAACCAGGCAAGAGATCTTACTGAGGATAAAGAGATCGTGGTTGTGCCGACTAAGACCATTCCGCAGGGAATTACTGCCATGATCAGTTATGTGCCCGAGAAGAACAGTGCGGAGAATATTGAGGCTATGCTTCAGGCAATCGAACATGTGAAGACCGGACAGATCACGTATGCTGTGCGTGATACAAGGATTGATGATAAGGAGATCCATGAGGGTGATATGATGGGTATCGGTGATCATGGAATCCTGGCTGTTGGCAAGGACCGCATGGAAGTTGCCAAGGAGACAGTTGCCCAGATGGTGGATGATGAGTCTGAGGTGATCAGTATTTATTATGGTGCTGATACTGAGGAGGCTGAAGCTGAGGAGCTGGCAACGGCTCTGGAGGAGGCTTATCCGGATTGTGATGTGGAACTGAATGCGGGTGGACAGCCGATTTATTATTATGTTATTTCTGTAGAGTAGGATAATAGAGTTTTTGAGAGAGATAAACGAATAGTTCATGTGATGAAAACGGGTATAGGCCATTGTTGAGGGTGGGTATATCCGTTTTCGTGTTATAAAAGGGGACGGCAGGAAAATATTTGTGTCAGGATGCGGTTTCGGCATCTAAGAGATTCTAAGGTGAAAAAAATCTGCTAAAAGCATGAGCCGTCTTGTCAAACTCGCTCCGTTGCAAACTTCGCTCAGACAGTGATGCAGCCGGCTCATAACGCAGATTTTTTTCGCCTAAGAATCTCTAAGATACCTGCAAATGCATCCTGACACAAATATTTTCCTGCCTGAGATTTGGATAGTGGAAGTTTATTGTCGGCAGATTATTGTGATTGAAGAATGAGGGTTGCTTGATTTGGTTATTTTTTGCAGGGATAAGATAGATAATTTTTACTGGCTGTAAGGGATATTCATAATTATATTGTAGTAGAAAGGAATCGGTGGTATATGTCAACATCTTTGCGTACTTTGAAGGGCGTGGGGGAGAAAACGGAAAAGTTATTTGCGAAAATAGGAGTTACGGATATGGAATCTCTTCTGAGTTATTATCCACGTAATTATGATGCGTATGAGGAGCCTGTTGAGATCCAGTCTCTGGAAGAGGGAGCTGTTGTGGCGATTTCTGTGGCGGTTATAACGGGTGTGTATGTGAATCAGGTGCGGAATCTTCAGGTGATTACGACCACTGTGGCAGATCTTACGGGGAAAATTTCTGTTACGTGGTTTAATGCACCGTATCTGCGCTCTGCAGTCAGGAAAGGCAGCAGGTTTGTTCTGCGGGGGCGTGTCGTCAGGAAGCAGGGGAAGCTGCAGATGGAGCACCCTGAGATTTTTACGCCTGCGGCTTATGAAGAGATTCTGCATAGTCTTCAGCCGATTTATGGACTGACTGCGGGGCTTTCTAATAAGACGATCGTGAAGCTGATCCATCAGGTGCTTGATGAGCAGAAGCTTCAGGCAGAGTATCTGGCAGATGAGTATAAGGAGAGGTATCACCTGGCAGACAGGAATTTTGCGATTCCTGCGATTCATTTTCCCCAAAATATGCAGGAGCTGTTAGCTGCAAGGAGAAGGTTGGTGTTTGACGAGTTTCTTCTTTTTATTCTTGCTGTGCAGTCTTTGAAGGAGAAGACGGAGGAAGCACCGAATGCGTTTCCCATGCATCCGGTGTGGACGACAGAGCAGATTATTGAAAGTCTGCCCTATGATCTGACAAAGGCGCAGTTGAATGTGTGGCATGAGATTGAGAGGGATTTAAGCGGCCAGGCCCTGATGTCCAGACTGGTTCAGGGAGATGTAGGAAGTGGTAAGACGATCCTTGCGTTTCTTGCAATGATCATGACTGTGGAGAATGGATATCAGGCAGTGCTTATGGCACCTACGGAGGTTCTTGCAAGGCAGCATTTTCAGGCAATGGAGAAATTGCTGCAGGAACAGAATATTGATTTTGGGCATCCGGTTTTGCTGACAGGATCAGATACCGCAAAGGAGAAAAGGGAAAAATATGCGCTGATCGCGTCAAAAGAGGCTAACCTGGTGATAGGAACGCATGCGCTGATCCAGGAGAAGGTTGTGTACTGTGATCTGGGTCTTGTGATCACGGATGAGCAGCATCGTTTTGGTGTGAAACAGAGGGAAGCACTGACTACTATGGGAAACCCGCCTAATGTGCTGGTGATGAGTGCTACACCGATTCCAAGGACGCTGGCGATCATTATATACGGGGATCTGGATATTTCAGTAATTGATGAACTTCCTGCGCAGAGACTTCCCATTAAAAATTGTGTGGTGGATACTTCTTACAGGCCGAAAGCTTATTCCTTTATGGAGAAGCAGATCCGTCAGGGACGGCAGGTTTATGTGATCTGTCCAATGGTGGAGGAGAGCGAAGGGATGGATGGGGAAAATGTGCTGGATTATACCCTGAAGCTTCGCAATGTTTTTTCGCCGGATATAAAGATTGCTTCTCTTCATGGAAAGATGAAAGCGAAAGAGAAGAATGTGATCATGGAGGCTTTTGCCGCAGGGGAAATTCAGATCCTGGTATCTACTACTGTAGTTGAGGTAGGAGTGAATGTGCCTAATGCTACAGTGATGATGGTGGAGAATGCCGAGCGTTTCGGGCTGGCACAGCTTCATCAGCTTCGCGGGCGTGTCGGTAGAGGGGAATATCAGTCATATTGCATTTTTATGCAGGGAAATGGTGCAAAGGAAATTTCTAAACGTCTGCAGATTCTGAACAAATCCAATGATGGATTTTATATTGCAGGAGAGGATCTGAAGCTTCGCGGTCCTGGTGATCTTTTTGGAATCCGCCAGAGTGGTCTGCTGGAATTTAAACTGGGGGACATCTATCAGGATGCGGATATCCTGAAAGCTGCCAGTGAAACGGCTTCGGAGATTCTGTCCCTTGATGCGGATTTAAGCCTTCCGCAGAATGAGGAACTTCAGAGGAGACTTTCGGCATATATGAAGGAAGATCTGCAGAATCTTGGACTATAGAAAATGACGGATACAGAGTAAAAAATAATACTGTTCATAAGATGCCTAAATTATAAAAACAGAAAAACATTGCAAAAGCAGAAGATTCGTAGTATTCTATTTTCATAAAAGAATGTTACTGTTTATCATATTTTCGGTAACATAAGAATACCTGTAACTGTACAAAACTGAGCAGTTACGAATACTTATACCTTGTAAGGAGGCTAATCATATGGCAACAAAAGCAACTACAGCAGATCTCAACACATCCACTGCGAAGACAACCGAAGTTAAAGAGGCTCCTGCAAAGACAACTGCTGAAGAAGTAGCTGTAAATAAAGAAGCAAACAAGAAAGAAACTGCTGAAACAGAGACTGTAAAGAAAGAAACAACAGCAAAGAAACCGGCAGCAAGAAGAACAAGAAAGACTGCAGAAAAGAAATCAGCAGAAGCAGAGAAAGAAACCGAGAAGAAAGAAACAGCTAAAGCAGCAGACACTGTAGAAAAGAAACCGGCAGAAACAGAGAAAGAAGCCGAGAAAAAAGAGACAGCTAAAACAACAAAGACTGCTGCAAAGCAAACAAAAACAACGAAAAGAACTACAAAGAAGGCTCCTGCTAAGACAGCTGAGAAACCGGCTGAAGAGACAGCTGCCGAGAAGAAGACAATAAGAAGAACCACTAAGAAAGAAGCAACAGCAGAAGTATATATTCAGTTCATGGGCAGAGAAGTATATACAAAAAATATTTTAAGTAATGTCAGAAGAATCTGGACAGACGAACTGGGTAAAAAGGAGAAAGATCTCAAAGATATTAAGATTTATATCAAACCTGAAGAGAACAAAGCATATTATGTAATTAACGGTGATATTACAGGTTCTGTGTGGATCTGACATATAAAAGATAAGAACAATTTCCAAATCTTATGGCAATCACATAAATCAGTTACTTGAGAATGATCAGAATAATAAGTAATGAAGTAATCACAGACAGGTTTAATGACCTGTCAGGTTAAGACATTGAGAAACTCAGATGATAACATAAATTCATCTGAGTTTTTTGTGCTTTCGGTTATAAAAAAATTGAGACATACCTGCTACTTGACAAAAATTATCAGTTAGTATAAGCTATCTGCATAAGGTTATTGAGAAAAATCGGCTATAGCAATCCTCGTAAATAATGCATTTAAGACAGTTCAGCAGAGTGTGAAAGACAAGGAAGATATCTGCAGGCGTGCTGACGCACGGCAAAGATATCTGACGCAGGGTTTCACACTCTGATGGGCTGGATTAAGATGCTTTATTTACGAGGATTGCTATAATAACGACGATGATAACCAAATACAAATACAAAAGGTGAGCGACTGAAAATGACATTAAAAGATTTGGAAATCGGAAAAAGTGCTGTGATCACGTCGGTTGGCGGCAAGGGTGCCCTGCGTCAGCATTTCCTGGATATGGGTATGATTCCGGGAGCTGAGGTCACAGTCGTGAAGTTTGCACCCATGGGAGATCCCATGGAATTACAGGTACATGGATATGAACTGACATTAAGACTTGCGGAAGCAGAGCAGATAGAAATCGAACAGATCCCGAAGCGAAGCAGAAGTCACGTCGGAATAGAGGCTGTAAGCGACCTGGCACATCCGGGACTTGGAGAGGATGGAAAGTATCATTCCAGAGAAGATGAACATCCACTGCCTGAGGGAACTACACTGACGTACGCATTGGTGGGAAATCAGAACTGTGGAAAAACTACACTGTTTAACCAACTGACAGGTTCCAGTCAACATGTGGGAAACTTTCCAGGAGTAACGGTGGATCGTAAGACCGGTTCGATTAAAGGCCATCCGGATACAGAAATCACAGACCTTCCGGGAATTTATTCCATGTCCCCTTACAGCAGTGAGGAGATTGTCTCCAGAAATTTTGTCCTGGATGAGAAACCAAGTGCGATCATCAACATTGTGGATGCTACCAATATTGAGAGAAACCTGTATCTGACCATGCAGCTTCTGGAGATGGATATTCCTATGGTAGTTGCAATGAACATGATGGATGAAGTGCTGGGAAATCAGGGTTCTATAGATGTAAATAAGATGGAATCGCTGCTTGGAGTACCTGTAATCCCTATTTCCGCAGCAAAGAATGAAGGGGTTGATGAGCTGGTTGACCATGCGTTACATATAGCGAAATATCAGGAACATCCACTGCGTCAGGATTTCTGTGATAAGAGTGACCATGACGGTGCAGTACACCGCTGTATTCATGCGGTCATGCACCTGATTGAGGATCATGCGGCGCAGGCTGATATTCCTACCCGTTTTGCAGCAACCAAGGCAATTGAGGGAGATCCGCTGATTCTTGAGAAGCTGAAGCTGGACACAAATGAGACGGAGATGCTGGAGCATATCGTACAGCAGATGGAAACAGAGCGTCAGGTTGACAGAAGTGCTGCGATCGCAGATATGCGTTTTGACTTTATTGAGCGTTTGTGTGAACAGACAGTTGTAAAGCCAAAAGAGAGTAAGGAGAGAATCAGAAGTGAGAAAATTGATAAAGTCCTTACAGGAAAATATACCGCGATTCCCTGTTTCATCGGAATCATGGTACTGGTATTTTATCTTACCTTTAATGTGATCGGAGCGTGGCTTCAGGGGCTTCTGGAGATTGGAATTGATAAGGTTTCTGCGCTGGTAGAAGCAGCACTGACAGCAGCAAATGTAAACAGTGCCATGCATAGCCTGGTCATTGACGGTATTTTTACAGGTGTGGGAAGTGTACTCAGTTTTCTGCCGATTATCGTAACCCTGTTTTTCTTTCTGTCTCTTATGGAAGACAGCGGATACGTTGCACGTGTTGCTTTTGTGATGGACAAACTTCTGCGTAAGATCGGCCTTTCCGGAAGAAGCATTGTACCAATGCTGATCGGATTCGGATGTACGGTTCCGGCTGTTATGGCCACACGTACACTTACAAGTGAGCGTGACAGAAAGATGACGATTTTGCTGACTCCATTTATGAGCTGTACTGCGAAGCTGCCGATTTATTCTTTCTTTGTAAGTGCTTTTTTCCCGAAGAAGGGCGGATTTATTATGGCAGGTCTTTACCTGCTTGGAATTTTAGTGGGAATCCTGGCGGCATTTTTGTATAACAGAACTCTTTTCAAGGGAGATCCCGTACCGTTTGTCATGGAACTTCCCAATTACCGGCTGCCGGGAGCAAGGAATGTAGGTCAGCTTTTGTGGGAAAAAGCAAAAGATTTCCTGCAGAGAGCGTTTTCTATTATCCTGCTTGCATCAATGATAATCTGGTTCCTGCAGAGCTTTGATCTGCATTTAAATCTTGTAAAAGATTCTGCAGACAGTATTCTGGCAATGGTGGCGGGAGTCCTGGCACCTATATTTAAACCGATCGGACTGGGAGACTGGAGAATCTGTACAGCTCTTATCAGCGGATTTATGGCAAAAGAGAGCGTGGTATCTACTCTGGAAGTACTTTTCAGTGGAAATATTGCCTCTGTACTGACTCCGCTGGCAGCAGCATCCCTGCTGGTATTCAGTTTGCTCTATACACCATGTGTGGCGGCTATCGCTTCGATCAAACGTGAAATGGGCAGCAAATGGGCTGTTGGTGTTGTGGTATGGCAGTGTGTGATTGCCTGGGTGGCTGCACTGATCGTACATCTGATAGGGATGATCTGATTTTATTAATTCGCTTTTATAGAAAAACCGATGGATTTGACTGTTTTCAGTCATCACCATCGGTTTTTTTCAGTTCCTCAACTGAGAGGCTTTTATCTGATTAGTACTGTCCGCCCTGGGAACCACTGGACATCTGTCTTTCCTGGGCTTCGATCATCTTTTTCATAATAATATCAGAACAACTTTCCCTGAATTTCCAGTTTGATGGGAGATGATCTGATTTTCTGGCAGAAAATTATATTACTATTTTTGATATGACAATCTCTTTATGGGTTTCATTATAGTACAGAAACCCTGAAAAAACTATAGAAATCTTACGAAATTGCTATAGTTTTTTAAAAAGAGACAAGTGGTCTCTTTTGTCTCTTTTGGTTCCATAGCAATTCCGCAAAATAATGCAATCTGGAATGAATTTTGGCTACGTTACTGTGAACGGAATGAACAGTAACGAATTTTGGCTTGTATGTGCCCACAACTTGCTATCTGATCTGCTAGATGATAAAATTAAAATATAACAGGGAAGTGATATACGAAGGAGGTAGGAATGACAGAGTTTAATTTTGATACTGTTTTTGATGAAACCATGCAGACGCACAATCTGGACACTGTAGTGATTCTGGGACACTTAAATCCGGATGGCGATGCTGCCGGATCGGTGATGAGCCTTGCGCACTATATCCATGTCAATTATCCGCAATACAGGGTGTTTCCATATCTTGCAAAAACGCTGGAGCGCGGCCCGAAAAAAATGGTCGTGGAAGATAAGACATTTGTTCCTTTTGAGATGCCGGACATATCCGGAAAACAATATTGTGTCATAGTTTGTGATAATGCAACTCTGGAGCGTATGATCGGATTGGAATATTACCAAAATGCCGCTGCCAGCATTGTTATTGATCATCACGCTTCCAATGAAGGATACGGAGATGTGAACTGGACAAAGGTTTCTGAGGCGTGTGCGGAAAATGTATACCATATGCTTTCTTCCGAACTGCTTCTAAATGCAGCCCAAAAGGAAGCGTATCCCAATGCCGCAGATTATATTTACCTTGGCATCCTGCATGATACCGGAGGACTGGCAAGGGCAGACCAGGGTATTTTTCAGGCTGTAGCTGATCTGATGTCTATGGGAGTTGACCATGGCAGGATTATGAAAACCTTACACAGTGATACCCTGGACATTCTGTACAAAAGAGCTGATATTCTTCATGGAGCAGTACGTGCGATGGATGGCCGGGTTGCCTATGTTATTATGGGACAGAAGGAAATTGCCGAAAAAGATATCACATACGAAGACATCCACTGTATCAGCACAATCCTGCGCGATTGCGACGATATTGAACTTGGTTTTACCATGTATGAGGAAGAAGAAAACGGGTGGAGATGTTCTTTCCGTTCAGACGGGAAATGGATCAATGTTAATGAACTGTTGAAACCTTTTGGCGGTGGAGGACATATCTCCGCAGCAGGATTAAAATATCAGACCGATAATGTAGAAGAATTAAAGAAACAGATTCTGGACAGAGTAGCAGAGATGAAAAATAAACAGTAATCTATAAATGAGCAAATAAAAAAACTGCAGAAAATTATAAAATTGAAGAGAAATCTAAATACTTGTTGAAATTGTTATTGAGGGAAGGAAGAGGAGAGTTTGTATGGGAAAGATAATCGAAGGTCTCTGGGATTGCCCGTTTTGTGGGAATAAAAGGATTAGAGCCGGTCAAAAAACCTGTCCCGATTGTGGGCATCCGCAGGACGAAAATACAAAATTCTATATGCCGGATGAAATTAAATATGTTTCTGAGGAGGAAGCAGAAAAGATCAGCCGTAATCCGGACTGGCAGTGCAGCTTTTGCGGCAGTCTTAACAGCGACGATCTGAATGTCTGCAAAAACTGTGGTGCCACAAAAGAAGATTCGGAGAGAAACTACTTCGAGATGAGGCAGCAGGAAGAGGAAAAGAAACGAAAGAAAGAAGAGAAAAAAGAATCCTGCCAGAAAAATATCCCCCAAAATACACCAAAGAAAAAGCCACTGCTGAGGCGGGTGCTGCTCATTCTGGGAATCTTCGCAGCAATCATTTTTGGCATGATGTCATGCCTGGCACCGAAGATCAAAAACGTAACGATTGATGACTTGGATTGGGAAAGAACCATTGACATTGAAGAGGTTGTAACTCACAATGAAAGTGACTGGTCGCTGCCCGATGATGCGAGGCTGCAATATACAAAAAGTGAAATTCAATCCTACAAAGACGTTCTCGACCATTACGAGACAGTTACAGAAACCAAAACACGCAGCGTCATAGACCACTACGAAGAGAAGAGTTCTTATGTTGATCTTGGAAATGGATATTTTGAGGAGCAAACGGAAAGCGTTCCGGTATATACTGAGGAAACCTACACCGAAGATGTAGAAAAACCAGTCTACCGGAAGGAGCCTGTGTATGCTACAAAATATTACTATGAAATAGACAAATGGACGGTTGTCGATACTGCAAAAAGTTCCGGCAATGATCAGAACCCTTCCTGGCCGGAACCAAAACTTAAAGACGGACAGAGAACAGGAGCAGAAGAAGAGCATTATTTTGTGACCGCTACATATGAGAAAAAGAAGGGCAAGACCGAAACAGGAAGATATGAAATGGATTTTTCTCAATGGAAAGAACTTAAAAAAGGCGAAAAAATAGAATTAAAAATTGATGCTGCTGGATTCGCAGAGATTAATCAAAAATAAGATATAGATATACCCGGAGGGATACTTCGAACCTTTATTAAACAAGGAGATTCATAGTTTTGGCGTGAGTCTCCTTGTTTAATGCTTTTCTCATGTTATAAGGTAGCCCGCATCATTGCATTTATGCAATGCCTGCAGGCAGATATTGCCCCGTTTATTATACATGCGGAGAATAAAGAGGAGTACGAAGGGCGACTGGACAGCCTGGCACGACTGGAGCAGCTTTTCAGGGTAGAGCAGCGGCGGTTCTACAGAGAGACAGAACCAATGGTGGTTGATCAAGTATAAGAGATATTGCGGCGGGGAACCCCGTCGCTTTTCTGCTGCGTGGAAACCAAGCAGGGTAGCAGCCAAATCAGAATCGGGTTCTGATTGTAGTATTATTTTCTCAAATAATCGGCGATTGCCTTAAAACAGGAAATTGGATTCTCTCCGCGGAAACTCCCATATCCACTAACCCAGCATTATAGAAAGAGAAGATTGGTTTTCCGCGGAGAAAAGATATTATAATTTTGCGCAGACAAGCTCATAAACTGTCTTCAGAAGTTCGTCTCCCCTGCGGCATTCTGAAACAAACGAAACGACTGCGTTTTTTTTCGGAAGGATCATAGATATCTGGGAGTATTTTCCATCCGCCCGGAAAGAATTATATTCACCACGCCAGAAAAGATAACCATAGTATCCAACATCAGCTGCCTTTGTACTTTCTTCTATCCATTTCTCAGACAGTATCTGTTTTCCATTCCACCTGCCTTTATTAAGATAAAACAGTCCAAATTTGTGAAGTTCAGAAAGGGTCAGAAATAATCCGCCGGCTCCAAAACTGTTTCCAAGTGGATCAGTCTCCCATGTAGGACGTTTTATTCCAAGTTTGGAAAAAAGTCTGGGTGTAAGGTAAGAAACCAGATCGCAGCCGGAGCGTCTTTGTACAAGAATGCCTGCCAGACATCTATACATTCCGGCAAGTCACCTGAAAATGCCTCTGTTAGTTTTTCATTAAGATCGATCAGCCCTTCCTGAACAGCAAAGCCAACTGCACAGGATGTGAAGCTCTTTGTTGCAGAATAAATATTCCTTCTGCATTCCGGTTCGCTGTACCACTCGGCTGCAAGCTCATTATCTTTTGAATGACCGCGCGTCGCATTCTCGTTACTTCAGTGATGAGTTAGATGAGTTAGATGAGTTAGACATTTAACCGACATTTAACCCACATTTAACCGACGAGCAATTTTTTTGTTAAAAAAAGAACGTATGTTTACAGAATAAGATATCTATGGTACAATTTGTTCATAGCACAAAATAAAAAAACAGTTCAGAGGAGAAGAAAATGCAGACG
>OOAY01000148.1_pt1 | contig 55342 bp, 53 predicted proteins | sample 1670961 | NCBI WGS metagenome assembly OOAY01 (sample SAMN06348108, study PRJEB24527) | human gut metagenome | biome: human gut; feature: ankylosing spondylitis patient; material: feces | host: Homo sapiens | place: China | collected 2015-10
AAGCGGGTGATGGGAATCGAACCCACGTATCCAGCTTGGAAGGCTGGTGTTCTACCATTGAACTACACCCGCATATTCAGTCGGGGTGACAGGATTCGAACCTGCGACCTCCTGGTCCCAAACCAGGCGCTCTAGCCAAGCTGAGCCACACCCCGTTTTCTGATAGGGCTTTATGAATTGTTTCATAAAACTTTATCAATTTTTCTTTTGCTCTCTTCGGAAGGCTTTTTCAGAAGCGCTTCGTTTCAAGCAAGGACTATTATATACTATAGCAACCCCAATGTCAACATTTTTTACAACTTTTTTCGTCTAATTTTTCATTTTTTTTATTCTTTTTGTCTGTTTTCTTTTTGTGCAAACCTGTTTATACCTGTTTATTTTTGTCTGTTTCGAATTTTTGTTATTAAATATTTTTTTCCTTCTTTTTTACCTTCTCAAACATATTTTTTTCTCTCTCGGCCCTCTCTCCATAAAATTTCAGAGGAGACGCTGTGTCTCCTCTGGAAGAATGAAGTCTTTTTTTGAATTTTTTAAAGATAGCAGGTCTGGTACTGGACGTTTCCTGCGTCATCCGCCTCCATAATCATGTAGCTTGGCCTTCTGCCCTCCTGGCGCGGAAAGGAAAGACTTCCTGGATTGAGTACCGTCAGCCCGTTTCTTGTCTCCAGATACGGCTTATGAGTGTGTCCAAACATGGCGATATCCACACCGCGGGATCCTGCCTCCTCTTCCAGGCGCTCCGTTCCCACAGACACGCTGTAAAAATGGCCATGGGTCAGAAATGCCCGGTGCGGCCCTATGGCAATTTCCTTCTCCCGATCCAGGCAGGAGAAAAAGTCGTTGTTGCCTAAAACCATATGAACCTGGCAGTCCTGGTTCTGTTCCATGCACCAGGCCGTAATCAGATCCTCGCTTCCCTCCGCGTCTCCCAGATGGATCAGCATGTCAAACGGCGCGGTCCGCTCAATCACCTCCTGTAAATTTCCGTTGCGGCGGTGGGTATCACTCACAATCAAAACCTTCATCTCTCTGTTCCCCCAAATACTTCCTTTAATTTCTCTTTCATCAGCTCCAGAGCCTTTCCCCTATGGCTGATGCGGTTTTTCTCATCCATAGTAAGCTCAGCAGAGGTCTTTCCATACTCTGGAAGATACAGAATCGGATCATAGCCGAATCCGCCTTCTCCCGCCGGCTCATGAGCGATTCGTCCTTCCATAAAGCCCTCTGTGGCGATTTCCCTGCCATCCGGCAGTACGGCGGCGATTACGCAGGCAAAGCGGGCGCTTCTCTCCTCTCCTTCTGCCTGCTCCATCCGCTGAATCAGGGCGCGGTTTTTCTCCGAGTAGGGAGCGTCCCCCATATAGCGGGCAGAGTATACTCCCGGCTCTCCATTCAGATAATCAATGACAAGGCCAGAATCGTCTGCCAGAACAAGCCCTCCCGTCTGATTCCACACAGCTCTTGCCTTAATAGCCGCGTTCTGTGCAAAGGTTGTTCCGTTCTCCTCTATTTCATCGTGAAATCCTGCCTGGGCCATAGAAATGACCTCCAGGCCTAAATCGCCCAGAATACTGCGGATTTCCCTCAGCTTTCCCTGGTTGGATGTTGCAAATATCAATTTCTCTGCCATGTTTCTCCTCCTGTATCCTGTTTCTTTTATCCAGCGCGTTCCGCGCTCCTGTCAGCTGTTTTTATGGATTCAGATATTTCATTCTTTTCTTTTTGTGCTTCAGGCCTTTTACCTGTCTGCAGTCCGTCTTGTGTACGCCTTCAGGCACACGTTGCAGTTCTGTTCTGTTTCCACGCGGTCCCAGGCCGTTCCCCGCAGGCTGATGTAGCCTTCTCCGTCGCTTAAGTCCACCTTTGTTTTCTTGTCCGGCGCGTTATACTCTATGGCGACCGGATGAACGGATCCTGGCGTCCGGATGCTCACAATCACAGCGAACCTCTCTCCCGCTTTCACGGCAGCTGGTTTTGGAAAATCAATGGTATAATAGCCCGCATGTTCTAACTTTCCTCTGGCCACGGATCTGCGTCTGCCGAAGTCTGCACTTCCCGCCGCGTTGTTCACCACATACACCTCGTACTGGGTATCCTCATCCGTAGCGTAAAAGCCGGCTGCCCACAGCTCCTCGTCCTCCTCTGCCTGGTAGATATTGGCAAAAAAAGCGTCTTCCTTTCCATAGCCCAGCTGTCCTACCCATCCGCACAAATCCGTCTGGTAAATTTTGTCATAGTAATCAGAGGAATCGGCGCGGCTGTATACAATATTATGAATTCCAATGTTGGTATCATAATAGGATACGTAGAAATATCCCTGCTCTCCGAAGGCTCCGCCCCAGCTGTTTGCACAGATAAAGGCGCCGTCTCCTTCCGGCTGAACCGGAAAATTTTCCTTAGGATAATCGTCGTCCCAGCCAATAATCACCACATCGTGGTTCGGACGCCTGTCTCCTGTATAACAGTACGCTCCCTCTTCTTTATTATAGTAGTCAGAGCTCTCTTCCCCGTCAGCCATGGAGGTGTAAAGAGAGCTTTGAACCCCTCCGGTAAAGTAAACGGCTTCCTTTACCGCCTCATAATTCTTCTCCGGAAGGATCTGGATCTCCTGGAGGTGAAGAGCCGGGGAAAGCCCCTCTGGAGACCAGCTGTCCCCATAAGGGTCCTCGCTCTCCAGCACCGGCCCCTGCCAGGAAAGCAGGTAGGCCATAGACATCGTATAGTCCCCTCCGTCGTTTTGGTCCATCTGAAAGCTGTTTCGGAGGGACATATGATCCTCCGAAAAATCAAAAGACTGTTCCGGAAGAAGGCGGCTTTCCAAAGCCATCAGAGAGGCGAACGCCCAGCAGGTTCCCAGGCTTCCCTGATTTTTCACTGCAGGCGCTCTCCCCACAGTCCGGTAATCATAAGATCTGGGAAGGACTTTTTCTTCCGGATTCTGGGAGGTAAAGGAAAGGACGGACTGTTCGGCATCCCAGTCCGTCTCGTAGCCGAAGGCGCGGGCAGGCGCATCAGCCGGCACGAACAGCTGGCCCTGCCTGACTGTGAGAGGAGCGTTCAGTGAAATCTTCTCCTCCCCCTGCCCGTCCTCGCTGGTCCTGAAAAGAGTCATCTCTCTCTCTCCTATGGCAATGCTGGCCCGCCGTCCGGCCTTTTCCATTACAAGAATTGTGTCATCATATGTATGGGCCGTACAGGAAAACAATTCCCGAAGTTCGCTTACAGGAATGAGAAAACCGCCTGCTTCTGCCATCCTGACAGACGTCTTCAGCTTTTTTTCTTTCCCGTCCACCACTACCTGAATTCCTTTTTCATTCGTTTCCCTGGATACCATCTCATACCACTCTGCCGGATAGCTTCCAGCCATCTCCCCCTCCCGCACGTCCTCCACAGCCAGACGGCCGCCGAATTTCAGGATGCAGAAGGAGAGAGCCAGAACTGCCAGCAGCGCTATAAACTGTCTGCGCCTCATTATCCCTCATTCTTTTCTTCCGGCCGCCTTCTGGGAGGCTTCGGCCCCAGAAACTGATAAAAATACGTTTTCATCATTCCATTATAAATCTTCCTGTTTTTATCAGCTTTTCTTCCAATATAACGCTCTGCATCCTCGTAGGAGGTGATCAGGTACATGGACCAGGCGTCCAGTTCCCTGTAACGCTCTCCAATCTGGCGGTACAGCTCCGGCAGGTTCTTCTTCTCCTCGATTCTCTCGCCGTAGGGCGGGTTCGTGATAATAAAGCCGTACTTTTTCGGATGGCTCAGCTCGGCCACCGGCCTCTGCTGGAAGTGAATCATGTGATCCACGCCGGCTCTGGCTGCGTTCTCCCTGGCCGCCCGGACAATATCTCCGTCTGCGTCATAGCCCTGGATATCCACCTGGACGCTGTCGTCCATAACCTCCATCGCCTCGTCCACCGCATTGTACCAGTGCTTTCTCGGAACCAGGTTTTTCCATCCCTCCGCCAGGAAGGAACGGTTCATGCCTGGCGCAATATTGGCCGCAATCATGGCCGCCTCGATAGGGAAGGTTCCGCTTCCGCAGAAGGGATCCACCAGAATCCTGTCCTTCTTCCAGGGAGTCAAGAGAATCAGGGCCGCGGCCAGAGTCTCTGTAATCGGAGCCTTGCTGGTCAGCGTTCTGTATCCTCTCTTATGAAGGGAATCTCCGCTGGTATCGATGCCCACCGTCACCTGATCCTTGAAGAAAAACACACGCAGCGGGTATTCGCTTCCTGTCTCCGAAAGAGGCTGCTGCCCCAGATCGTAAGCCTCCTGGAGACGTCTCGCAATGGCCTTTTTCATAATCCTCTGAATGTCCGACGGGCTGAACAGCTTGCTTTTAATAGAAGAAGCCTTGGTCACCCAGCATTTTCCATCCCTGGGAATGTAGCGCTCCCATGGAATCGCTCTTGTCTTTTCAAACAGCTCGTCAAAGGTCACAGCCGTAAAGCTGCCTGCCTTTAAAAGAACCCTCTCTGCGGTTCTCAAGAACACATTCGCCCTGGCAATGGCCTCCGCGTCTCCCTCGAAGGTCACGCGGCCGTCCTCCACCAGAGTGATCTCATAGCCCAAATCTGTAATTTCTTTTTTCAGAACTGCCTCCAGACCGAAGTGGCAGGGGGCAATCAGTTCAAATCGTTCCAATCCTCGTTCCTCTTATCTTTCTTATGCTGTGCAGGCCGCATGCTGCGGCCGCCCTGTGACTGAATCCCTTTACTTTTCTATGAGGGATCTGCATTTTCTATTCTAATTTAACCACTTTCTCCTGTCAATGGCTGAGGGCCAGTGTTTTACTTCTCAAAGCCCCCAAAAGCCTGTTTCTCCCCATTGTGTCCGCAATAATACTGGATTCCTCCCGCCACGTCGAAGGCGCGGAAGCCCATCCGCGAAAAACACACAGCAGCCCGCAGACTCTCGCTTCCTCTGGAGCAGTAAAACAGCACCGGAAGCGTTCTGTCTATCTCCTCCGGCTGATTTAAAAGCTCTTCCAGCTCCCGGTTCACCGCTCCTTTCAGATGAAAGCGCTTGTATTCCTCGGGACTTCGCAAATCTATAATGGTTCCGGAAAACCCCTGATCCAAAAACTGATCCAGACGCCGCACCGGTATCATCTGATACATAATCGTTCTCCTGTGCTTGTTTCTTATTTTATTGTATTCCAGCAGGGCAGAGCCTGTTCCATCCGGGCAAAGCAAACGGGGAACCGTCCTCCTGCCTCTCATAAAAGCCCGGAAAACGATTCCCCGCCTGTTTTTGTTTTATTTTTCTTCTGTCTGTTCTGCTTTTTTAGTCATTGTTTCTGCTGCAGTTGTCAGCTTTATTCCTGCTGCTGTTTCTGGAAGAATTTCTGGAGCTGTCTCTGCCGCAGTCCTTAGAAGAGTTCTGAGACTTATTCTGGCTTCTGTTCTGAGAATCGTCTCTGTTCTTTAAGCTGTTTTCGTTATAGCTGTTTCTGTCTGCCATGTTCATTACCTCCTGACGTTTCAATGGTTACACAGTCAGTATGGTTCATTTCTCTGGCATTTATTCAGAAAAAACAATTTTATTAACCTAACACGCTCACAATCTTAACTGGGTTCCGGTAGGTCCAGGGAGAGATCTTAATGCCTGTCCGCTCTGTGGAGGCATGTACAATCTGGCCGTCTCCTATGTAAAGTCCTACGTGGTTAATCCGGCTTCCATTGGCATAAAACACCAGATCCCCTGGCTGCATCTGCTCTGCGCTGACCTGGGTGCCCTGAGTCGCCTGGGAGCGTGAGGAACGGTTCATGTCCACGCCGCCGGCATGCTCTAACACATAGCTTGTAAATCCGGAGCAGTCTGTGCCGGTATTCGGATCTGAGCCTCCGTACACATAGGGATTTCCAAGGAAGGTGAGGGCGTAATCTACAACATCCTGTCTCACGTCTCCGGCTTCCGCCTCCACAACTGCTGATTTTCCGTCTGCCATCAGATAGCCTTCCTCTCCGCTCTCTGAAAAGACTTTCACCCAGCCGTCGCCGTTGTCCTCGACTACCTCGTAGGTGTCGCCCTGTGACGCCTGCTCGACTACGGCAGACTCTGCGTTCATCTCTGAGTACAGTGAAACCTGCTCTACTTCTACTTTGACTACTGCGCCCTCCTCGGCTTCAGCGGCCTCCGCCTTCGCCGGATTCGCAAATAATACGGCAGAGCAGACGCACATCATTCCCAACAGCTTCCATCCTCTATTCTTTATCATCCCAAAACTCCTGACTTTTTATTTTCAATCCGCAATCTTACAACTTTCTCATAACATATTAACTTTTTCTTTCTAATTGTTACATAATTGTTAAATATGTTACGACGTTATTATATTTACTTTTTTTTGTGCTGTCAAGAAAATTGGAGCGATTTATATTTATTTAATAATTTCCCAGGGGCCGGAATCCGCTGTCTGTCTTTAGGAAATCGTCTCTAACAGAGCCTCCAGTCTGGTGGCGATCTGTCCCTGATCGGACTTGGAATAATCTGTCTCTATCATCAGATACGGGATTCCCTCCGCCTCCACTGTACGCTTGATAAAATGCGCCTCGATATTGTAGGTATGGCAGGACTGCAGGATAATTTCCACCACTCCGTCTGCCTGGTACTCATGGATCATCTCCTTAATATAGCCCTGGCGGCTGTCGTTAGGACTCATCACCGAGCAGTTGATATTCAGGTATTTCTTCGCTAACGCGTCGAATACCGGCATATTCTCGTCTACTTCCTCTACCTTTTCCCTGGTTCCGCTGCAGGAATCGAAGGCCACTACATCGGCTCCCATCTCTTCCACGGTCTTGATAATCTTATCGCGAACTCCTCCGTTTGGACATCCTGTAATCAGAAGTCTCGGACGTTTGGAGGTTTTGCCCTTATAGTTCTCCTCCCAGTCCTTTAATACCTCTTCCGTCCGCTCCTCTACCCGGCGGATTCTGTCTTCCATGTCAAAGTTAAATCCAAGGGAATCGGATACTGTGCTGATCTCATATCCTGAAATCGGGGACGGATACAGCTTTCCAAGCTCCATGAATCTCAGCATGGCCTTCCTCTCCCTGTTTTTCAGGCGGATGGCCTTCTTAATATCTTCCTCTGTAATCTGAATGCCGTAGAAATCCTCCAGCTTCTCTTTCAGGGCAATGATCTCCTTCTTCCAGAGATCCAGTCCTCTCTCATTTCTCTGGGCCGGCAGCTGCATGACGTAAGTCTCCTTCAGCTCGTTCAGCAGTTCAAACATCTTTTTCTTTCCGTCGCAGGTCGTCTCCCCCACAATCAGATCTGCGAAATAGAAATACGGGCAGGTATCTGTCAGCGCAAAGCCATAGCTGGCCTTGATTAACGGGCAGAGGTTTCTCGGCAGCTTCGTCTCGGCAGCAGGGATCGGCTGCTCGCTGGAAGCGCACAGAGAAGCGTTCACTACGCCGCCCGCCATCAAAATTTCCACCGGGACAAAGGAGCAGAATATGCCTGCCGTTCTGGCGCCCTTTTCCTTCAGTTCCTTCATCTTCATGAATCCCGCTTTTCTTGCCTCGTCATATGTCACAAAATTTTCTGGCAGATTCATCATTTTCTCTTCTCCTCCTGAAACTACATTCCTTCTGCACTGTATGCATATTGGTCTATTTTATCACAATTTACAGGGGAATTCGAGACAAGGGGACGCGGCCTGATATTGGTTTTTTAACTAAATCGGGCTTCTTATAGAAAACATCTATAAGAAGCCCTTTCTTTTTTCTTTCTCTTTAATCCAGCTCCAGCTTTCCTGTATACAGCTGATAGTAGATTCCTTTTTCTTTAATCAATTCCTCATGGCTGCCCCGCTCCACAATTCTGCCGTGTTCAAGAACCATAATCGCGTCGCTGTTTCGGATGGTGGACAGTCTGTGGGCAATGACAAATACCGTTCTGCCCTTCATCAGGTTGTCCATTCCCTTCTGAACGATCTGCTCGGTTCTGGTGTCAATGCTGGACGTAGCCTCGTCGAGAATCAGCACTGGCGGATCCGCCACTGCCGCCCTGGCGATGGCTAACAGCTGCCTCTGGCCCTGGGACAACTCCTCGCCGTCGTTGGTCAGCATGGTATCGTATCCCTTTGGCAGCATTTTAATGAACTGATCCGCGTGGGCCAGCTGCGCCGCCGCATAGATCTCCTCATCTGTGGCATCCAGCTTTCCGTACCTGATGTTGTCCATAATCGTTCCTGTAAACAGGTGGGTATCCTGAAGTACAATTCCCAGAGAACGGCGCAGATCCGCCTTTTTAATCTTGTTGATATTAATGCCGTCATAGCGGATTTTTCCGTCCTGCACATCGTAAAAGCGGTTAATCAGGTTGGTGATCGTCGTCTTTCCGGCTCCTGTGGAACCGACGAAAGCCAGCTTCTGCCCCGGCTTTGCGTAGAGCGTCAGATCATGAAGCACCATTTTCTCCTCTGTGTAGCCGAAGGTCATGTCGAAGAAACGGACGTCTCCCTTCAGCTCTGTGTAGGTAACTGTGCCATCCGACTGGTGGGGATGCTTCCAGGCCCAGAGCCCTGTTCTCTCCCTGCACTCTGTGAGATTTCCGTTCTCATCCTTCTTTGCATTCACAAGAGTTACATAGCCCTCGTCCAGCTCCGGCTCCTCGTCCATCAGGCGGAAAATCCGCTCCGCTCCGGCTAAGGCCATAATAATGGAGTTAAACTGCTGGGCGATGGACATAAAGGGCTGGGTAAAGCTCTTGGTAAACTGAAGATAGGAAGCCATCACGCCCAGAGTAATGCCGCCGATTCCCATGACGGATAAAAATCCGCCCAGCACAGCCGTCAGCACAAACTGCAGGTTTCCGATGTTTCCGATGACAGGCCCCATCATGTTGGCAAAGGTGTTGGCTCTGGAGGCGCTGACAAACAGCTTCTCATTGAGCTTGTCAAATTCTTCCTCTGCAATCCGCTCATGGTTAAACACCTTGATAACTCTCTGGCCCGTCATGTGTTCCTCCACAAAGCCCGTCACACCGGCGATATCCAGCTGCTGGCTTAAGAAATACTTTCCGCTGTTGCCGCCGATGGTCTTTGTCACAAACAGCATGACTCCAATCATAATCACTGCCAGAACAGTCAGAAGAGGGCTTAATACCAGCATGGAAATGAAGGTGACCGTCACTGTGAGAAGGGACTGGAGCACCTGAGGGATAGCCTGGCTGATCATCTGTCTCAGCGTATCCGTGTCGTTCGTATAAAGACTCATAATGGATCCGTTGGTATTCTGGTCAAAATAGCGGATGGGGAGCTTCTGCATGTGCTCGAACATCTCGTCCCTGACCTTTTTTAACACGCCCTGTCCGATGTAGACCATCAGGCGGCTGTAGATAAAGGTGGCGATCACGCCGCACAGGAAAATGCAGCCCAGCACAGCCATGGCCCGGTACAGCTCCGTATAGTTTGGATTCTGCTTTCCAATCAGCGGGATAATATAATCATCCAGCAGGAATTTCAGCGAAAGGGACACGGAGATGGACGCAATGGAGCTCATCAGAATGCAGAAAAACACGCCGATAAACCGCAGCTTGTAGTCCCTCAGAACATAACCTAACAGACGTTTTCCTGTCGTCAGCGTGTCCTTGGTTACCCTTGGCTTTCTCTGCTCATTACTCATAGTCCTCACCTCCCTTTACCTGTGATTCGTATACTTCCCTGTAAATGGCGTTTGTCTTCAGAAGCGCCTCTGAGGTTCCCACTCCGTTTACCTTTCCATTTTCCATGACGATAATCATGTCCGCGTCCTCCACAGAGGAAACTCTCTGGGCAATGATAATCTTTGTGGTATCTGGAATCTCCTCCCTGAAGGCCTTCCGAATGAGGGCGTCTGTCTTTGTGTCCACCGCGCTGGTGGAATCGTCAAGAATCAGGATTTTCGGCTTTTTCAGAAGCGCTCTAGCAATGCAGAGTCTCTGCTTCTGTCCGCCGGACACGTTGTTTCCGCCCTCCACGATCATTGTGTTGTAGCCGGCCGGGAACTCCTGCACAAAGCCGTCTGCCTGAGCCAGCCGGCAGACTCTCTGAACCTCCTCGTCGCTGGCGTTCTCATCGCCCCAGCGGATGTTGTCGTAAATACTGCCTGTAAACAGGACGTTTTTCTGAAGCACCATGGATACCTGATCTCTCAGCGCCTCCAGGCCGTAGCTTCGCACGTCGATTCCACCTACCTTTACAGAACCCTCCGTCACATCGTAAAGGCGCGGAATCAGATTGACAAGAGAGGTTTTCGCGCTTCCCGTGCCTCCGATAATGCCCACCGTCTGTCCTGATTTAATATGAAGGTTAATGTCCTTTAAGGAGAGGTTTCCGCCCTTTCCTCCGTAGCTGAAGGACACGTGTTCAAAGTCAATGTCGCCGTTTGGAACCTCTGTCACAGCGCCTGCCGGATCCTGCATTTCCGGAACCTCGTCAAGCACCTCGCTGATTCGGTCTGTGGAGGCCTCGGCGATCATAATCATGACGAACACAAAGGTTACCATGGTTAAAGAGATCAAAATCTGGATGGCGTAGACGATCACGCTGGTCAGCTCGCCAGTCTCCATGGTCTGGCCGATAATGCTTTTTCCTCCGATGGAAACCATCAGAAGAATTATGCTGTACATGAAAAACTGCATGGTCGGCGCATTCCAGGCCACGATCTTCTCCGCTCTGGTAAACAGATCGTAGACCAGCTTTGACACACCGTGGAACTTCTCAATTTCATGCTCCTCCCGCACGTAGGCCTTGACTACCCGGGAAGCGTTTACATTTTCCTGAACGGAATTATTTAAGACGTCGTATTCGTCAAATACCCTGATAAAATGAGGATGGGCCTTCTTTGCAATGAACATCAGAAGTCCTCCCAGAACCGGCACCAGCACCAGCAGAATCAGAGAAATCTCCCAGTTAATCGTGAGAATCATAATCAGGGAGAGGATAATCATAAACGGCGCTCTGGCCAGAAGACGGATACTCATCATATAAGCCATCTGCACGTTTGTGATGTCCGTAGTACGCCTTCTGACAAGGCTTTAAGTGGAAAAATGGTCGATATTTTTGAATGAAAAGTTCTGTATCTTATAAAAAATGTCATGGCGCAGATTTTTGGCATAGCCGGCCGCCGCCACCGCCGCAAACTTTCCGGCCATAGCGCCGAAGAACAGGGCAATCATGGCCATAGCCACCAGAATTACGCCCATGCGGACAATATAGGGCAGGTTTCCCTGCGCGATTCCCACGTCGATGATTTTCGCCATCTGAAGCGGAATCAGAACCTCCATCAGAACCTCCAGAATGACAAATACAGGGGCCAGAATGGACTCCCGTCTGTACTCTCTGATGGATTTAAAGAGTTTTCTGTTCATGGTTTCCTCCTTCTGTTTTACTTAGCTGTCATGTCAGACGGCATTCCTGCTCTTTACAGTCCTGCTCCTTGCAGGAAAGGTTCCTGGACATTTGGGCCAGCACCTGCATACAGATATCCAGATCTTCCCTGGCAATCCCCTGCAGCATCTGTGTTTCCGCACACCTGAGAGACTGCATCACCCGTTCCCTCATGGCCAGCGCCTTCTCTGTAGGCGCCACCCGCTTTAGACGCCCGTCCCGCTCTACGCTCTCCCTGCAGATAAAGCCCTTCTTCTCCAAAAGCTGGAGAATCCCTGTGGCTGTGGATTTCCGAATCTGGAACTCCGCCTCCACATCCTTCTGAAAGATATCCTGGTGCATAGAACCTACAATAATAAAGTGAAGCATATGACGCTGAAGCATGGTCCGCTCATTGCCGTCATCCGGAACTAAAAAACGCCGTTTCAGCTGGTTGGATAAAATATTTACCATCCGGCCTGCGCTCTTACAGCAGAGCTCACCGCTTTTCTCTGCTTCCGTACACATCTTACCACCTCCGCCTGCGCTGATTTCCCGTGTTCAGGACCTGTTTCCGCCTGGTTTCAACTGGACGATTCAGAGCTTTTTAAATAGTTCGCTGCCTGACTTTTAAAAGTATAGTCGGAAAAATTTTTATTGTCAAGAGAAAAAAACGCCAAAAAAAGCCGTCTGAGCAGCCCGTGATTAGATGGAAAAATATAGGTTCTGCGGGAAAAATCCAGGATGTTTTTGTTGTGGCGGGGATATGGAATTGATATAATACAGTTATAAAGGAAGCGGAAGTCCGGAGGCATATATGAAAGAATTTACCTATGTTGCTTTAAGACAAAAACCAGAATTAAAAGAAGCTGCTGCATGGTTTCATGATAAATGGGAAGTGCCGCAAGAAGCGTATCTTGAATGCATGGAAGCATATCTCAATCATGAAACAGAATATGGCTGGTATCTCTGCTTAGAAAACGAGCGCATTGCAGGTGGTCTGGGTGTGATTGAAAATGATTTTCATAACAGGAAAGACCTTGCGCCAGATGTATGCGCAGTGTATACAGAACAAGAATACCGCTGTCAAGGAATTGCCGGACAATTACTTGATATTGCTGTGAAGGATATGAAGTCAAAGGGAATCACTCCTGTCTATTTGATTACAGACCATATAAATTTTTATGAAAAATATGGCTGGGAATTTTTGTGTATGGTTCAAGGGGATAATGATCCTGATATGACAAGAATGTATATCCATAGATGACTTCCTATTTAAAGAAGAATTGATGCGAGGGATATAGACTTGGAAACACTTTTGTGAAAAAGAACCAAACATTCCGCTTGCCAATGAATGAGGAGAATACCGCCTATGAAAAAAGCAACCGTCATCCCAACTGTCAGCGTCCTGATTGCTCTGGTTTGCGCCGCTCTGTTTTGCTTGAACTGGAACCCGGAACCGCTTCTGAAAGGAAAGGAACAGCCGGTGACGCTGAGCGATATAGAACAAAATCTTACAACCGATTTTAACGGTTTCCCAGCCGGGGAGGATATTCCAAGGCTGACCAGTGCAGAGGACTTTTCAGAAATCATCTATTTGTCAGATTATGTGACCGCGGAACCAGTGGGGATTGTCGAAACCGGTATTTCCAGCCTGAAACCATGGGAAGATCAATATTATACGCAAAGAGTCAAGGGCAGAGCAACCGGACGTCAAATCCGTCAGCCGGAAATCACTTCATCTGGCTTGGATTTGCTGGGCAGCTATCAGCCATATTACCTGTTGGAGCTTCCGGATCATACTTATATCGTGGCACAAATTCCGCCGCAAACAGCGAAGGCAATCGAAAAGGGCGAAAGCATCACACTTCCTGTCGGTGAGAAGGTAAGTATGACAAATGCCGCCCGGAACGAACTTTCTGCTATCTGCGAGGAATATGGAACTGATATGGACGGTGTGTTCTATGCCGTTAATGACAAATGGCAGGAGGAGCATCAGTTCATCTTATTTCTGCTGCGCTTCGGAGCTGCCGCTCTGATCTGGTTTGTACTTGCCGCGGGACTGATGCTGGCCGGGTGGAAGCTGTTCAAATGCGATGAAGGATAAAAAGCGGAGGGATTGAGGATATTTTTATGAATGAATTGCAAAAAAGATTTTTTGAATATTTGGCTGCAGTACAAGAAACATGCGTAGAGGTCTGCATGATTCAGCATAAATGTGACGATGAAAAAACAAAACGTATGCTGTACGATGTTACCTTTGAGGCAATCACAGCAATTATGGAAATGATTGATGGTTATTCCGCCTTCAGCGGCAATAAGCATGATATTGTCAACACAGTTACCGGAGAACATTTAAAAGAAAATCCTTTTATTGAATTACATGATCAAGCGGCGGGATTTTTTAAATACGAATAGCGCCCGTGTGCAAGTAGCAGCCATTCCAGCTTTACTGCTTCTATCTCTGCTTCATCTTCTTGCTCTGCGGGCAGGAAGCATCCCTCGTTTTCAGTTCGGTCATTTTCAGCCCAGTCAATTACTGCAGCGCCGTCCCTATAGCCAGGTTCGCCGCTCCGCACAGGCACATAACCAGAATGGGATTCCACTTTCTCGTCCGAAGCAGCAGGAAGGCCAGAAGGAACAGCGCGGCGCTGATCACGTCTAAATTTCCAATGGACGCCGCCCGGCCGTTGAATACTGCCGTATTCAGCATGGAAAGGCCGGCGGCGGCTATCAGAGCCACGACGGCAGGGCGCAGGGAGGACATCACGGAGCTGACAAAGGAACCGCCCTTGTATTTATAATAGAGAAACGCCAGAAAAGAGACAATCAGAAAAGAGGGAAAAATACAGCCCAGAGTGGCTGCAGCCGCACCTGATATTCCCGCAATTCTGATTCCCACAAAGGTAGCCGCGTTAATGGCGATGGGGCCGGGCGTCATCTCCGCAATGGTCACTAAATTGGTAAATTCATCCATCGTCAGCCACCCGCAGGCTTCTACTGCCTGGCTCTGGATCAGCGGAATGGCCGCATAGCCGCCTCCTACACTGAACATTCCCACCTTTAAAAAACTGAAAAAAAGCTGCAAATAAATCACAGGGAGCCCTCCCTTCCTTCCTTATCTTTCTTCTGAAGCACAGCCCGCAAAATCCCGGCGCCAGCCGCCGCCAGAATAATATAGATAACGTTTACTCCCAGGAATAAATCAGCGGCAAAGGCTCCGGCCAGAATCAGATTCAGATACAGGCTCTTTTTTTTCACCATGCCTTCCCCTAAATCCCAGGCCACATCCAGAATCACCGCCGCCACGCCTGCCTGCATTCCCTTGAGGGCGAGAGCCACAAAGAGATTCGAGGAAAAAGCGCTGTAAAAAAACGAAACCACAGACAAAATAATCATAGGGGGCAGAATCGTCCCCAAAACCGCCACCGCCATCCCGGCAGCTCCGCAGATTTTAAGTCCAACTAAAATCGCCGCGTTCACGGCAATCGCCCCGGGCGACGACTGGGCCAGGGCTGTAAAATCCAGCATTTCCTGCTCGTCCAGCCAGTGAAGAGTGTCCACAAATTTCCGCTTCATAAAGGTGACAATCACAAAGCCTCCCCCAAAGGTAAAAGCGCTGATATAAAACATGCCTGAAAACAGAAGCCACAGCCTTCTCCAGCGCGGCTCCCTTCTGCCATTTTCCCATCCCTGTCCTGTCTCTAACGGTTTCTCTTCCATCCTGCTCCTCTCGGCCGCCTGTCCATACCCGCCGCCGTCTATTCGTATATATTTTCCTTATTATATAGAAGTTTCCGGTGAAATACAATCACCTTCACGGCAAACGCTGAACCAGGCGAAAACTTTTCTATTCTTCGATCTGTTTCTGTAATATTTCGCTATATATGTAACAATCCGTTTACTTTTTCAAACAATTTTGATATTATTAGTTTAATATTCAATTGACATTTCTGACGGAAAGAAAGGAGCTTTCATTTTGAGCAGACTTAGTATTGTGACCACCAGCAGAGCTCAGACCGTTGTGGAAGGGCTTTATAAAGATTTGGAGCGCCGGATCATCGCCAGCCCTCCAGGACTCTGCCCGGTGGATTTAACCGCATCATTTCTGAAAATGTGTATGGCGCAGACCTGCGGAAAGTGTGTTCCCTGCCGGATCGGGCTTTCCCAGCTGGACCTGCTGCTGAACGATATCTTAGAGGGGCGTGGAACCCTGGACACCTTAAATCTCATTGAAAAAACAGCGCGCGTTATCTCCTCCTCCGCCGACTGCGCCATTGGCTACGAGGCCGCCAACATGGTGTTAAAGGGGCTTTCCGGCTTCCGGGAGGATTTCTTAAATCACATTGAATCGAACCGCTGTCTCTATCATCTGGATCAGCCGGTTCCCTGCGTGGCTCTCTGTCCGGCCGGCGTGGACATCCCCGGCTATGTGGCCCTGGTGGCTGCCGGGCGCTACGCGGACGCTGTGCGCCTGATCCGAAAGGACAACCCGTTCCCCACCGCCTGCGCCATGGTCTGCGAGCACCCCTGCGAGTCCCGCTGCCGCCGCAATATGATTGACGACGCTGTCAATATCCGCGGCATTAAGCTGGCGGCTGTCGACAATGCGGGCATTGTGCCTCCGCCGCCCTGCGCTCCTTCCACCGGAAAGAGGATCGCCATCATCGGAGGCGGCCCCAGCGGTCTGTCTGCAGCCTACTACCTGCAGCTGATGGGCCACCAGACAACCGTCTACGAAAAGCGCTCCAAGCTGGGCGGAATGCTTCTCTATGGCATTCCCAGCTACCGTCTCCCCAGAGAGCGGCTTCAGGAGGACGTGGACGCCATTCTGGCCACAGGCGTAGAGGTGAAAACCGACACTGCTGTGGGAAGCGAGCCAGGACAGGTTTCCATGGATTTCCTGCGCAAAGAATACGATGCCGTCTACATATCCATCGGAGCCCACACTGACAAGAAGGTGGGCATTGAGGGCGAGGACGCCGAGGGCGTCATCTCCGCAGTGGAGATGCTCCGGGAGGTAGGACGCGGAAGAATGCCTGACTTTACCGGCAAGCGGGTCTGCGTCATCGGCGGCGGAAACGTGGCTATGGACGTAACACGCTCCGCTATCCGTCTGGGTGCCTCCCACACTACGGTTGTATACAGGAGAAGAAAGGACGATATGACTGCTCTCCCGGCAGAGGTGGAGGGCGCTGTGGCAGAGGGCGCAGAAGTATTGGAGCTCCACGCTCCGGAGCGGATTGAGACAGATGAGAACGGACGTGTAGCCGCTCTCTGGGCTTCCCCGAAGATGATCGGACTCATAAAGGACGGACGCCCCTCCCCCGCTTCCTCCGGCGAGAATCCGGTGCGCATTCCTTGCGATATCGTAATCGTAGCCATTGGACAGGGCATTGAGACAAGACACTTTGAGGACGCCGGCATTCCGATTAAGCGCGGCGTCATTCAGGCGGCTAACTGGAGCGCTGTAGAGCACGCGCCGGGCGTATTTGCCGGAGGCGACTGCGTGACAGGACCTGCCACTGTAATCCGGGCCATTGCAGCCGGAAAGGTAGCGGCAGCCAATATTGACCAGTATCTGGGCTTTGACCACATTATCAGCGTGGATGTGGATATTCCGGAGGCAGACTTCTCTGACCGTCCGCCCTGCGGCCGCGTAAATATGAAGGAGCGGGATGCAAACGAGAGAAAGCATGACTTTGATTTGGCGGAATGTCCGATGAGCCTGAAAGAGGCGGATCAGGAGGCTCACCGGTGTCTGCGCTGCGACCGCTTCGGATATGGAAACTTTAAAGGAGGCAGAACAACAGAATGGTAAACTTAACAATCAATAAACAGCACGTCTGCGTCCCGGAGGGAACCACCATCCTGGAGGCCGCCAGACAGATTGGAATTAAAATTCCCACCCTTTGCTTCTTAAAGGAAATCAACGAAATCGGAGCCTGCCGCGTCTGCATGGTAGAGATAGCAGGTATCAGCCGTCTCGTCACTGCCTGCAATACGCCGGTGACAGAAGGCATGGAGGTGATTACCAACAGCGCCCGGGTCCGCGAGGCCAGAAAAACCAATGTGGAGTTGATTCTCTCCCAGCATCACACTGACTGCCCTACCTGCGTCAGAAGCGGAAACTGCTCCCTGCAGAAGATTGCCAACGACCTGAACCTGGTTGCCAACGAATACCCTGTCCGCTATGCAGAGACAAAGTGGACCTCCACCTTCCCCCTTGTAAGGGACGCAGGAAAGTGCATCAAATGTATGCGCTGCGTTCAGATCTGCGATAAGGTTCAAAGCCTGAACGTGTGGGACGTTTCCAACACAGGTTCCCGCACTACGGTGGACGTCTCCATGGGGCGGGAGATCAAAATGTCCGACTGCTCTCTCTGCGGCCAGTGCATTACCCACTGTCCCACAGGAGCTCTTCAGGAGCGGGACGACGTTTCCAGGATTTTCGATATCCACGGAGATCTCAGCAATCCTGATAAAATCACAGTGGTTCAGATCGCCCCGGCTGTCCGGGCCGCCTGGGGAGAAGAATTCGGCCTCTCCAGAGATTTCGCCACAGACAAACGGATGGTGGCCGCTCTCAGGCGCATGGGCTTTGACTATATTTTCGACACCACTTTCAGCGCAGATTTGACAATTATGGAGGAAGGCAGCGAACTGCTGGAGCGTTTAAGCCATAAGGAAGATTACAAATGGCCTATGTTTACCTCCTGCTGCCCGGGCTGGGTACGGTTCTTAAAATCACAGTATCCGGAGATGACGGATCAGTTATCCACAGCCAAGTCTCCTCAGCAGATGTTCGGCGCTGTGACAAAGAGCTATTTCGCCGCCCGGCTGGGCGTAGATCCAGGCAGCGTCACCTGCATCTCCATTATGCCCTGCGTAGCGAAAAAGCAGGAGGCAGATCTGCCTACCATGTATGACAACGGCATAAACGGCGGAATCAAGGACGTGGACTATGTGCTGACCACCAGGGAAATCTGCCGTCTCATTAAATCAGAGCAGATCGATGTGGCTTCCCTTCCGGAGGAGGAATTCGACTCTCCGTTAGGTGAAGGTTCCGGAGCCGGCGTCATCTTCGGCGCTACCGGCGGCGTCATGGAAGCGGCCCTTCGGACCAGCTACAGCATTGTGACAGACAAAAATCCAAAGCCTGACGCCTTCTCTAACGTGCGCGGCATGGACGGCTGGAAGGAAGCAGAATTCAAGCTGGGAGGCACTGTTTTAAAGACGGCTGTGGCCAGCGGCCTGGGCAATACCAGAAAGCTGATAAACGCCCTTCAGAAAGGCGATGTGAGCTATGATTTCGTGGAGATCATGGCCTGTCCCGGCGGCTGCGCCGGAGGCGGCGGACAGCCGATTCACGACGGAAAAGAGCTGGCTGAACAGAGAAGCTCCAAGCTTTACGCCATGGATCAGAAAAATGCAGTCCGCTTCTCCCACGAAAACGAGGAAGTCCGGGAGCTGTATCACAATTACTTCGGAAAGCCTGGATCCCACCTGGCCCACAAGCTGCTTCACACAGACCACAACGGCTGGGATATGCCGTTAGGAGGAAAATAACAGAAAATAGCAAAAGGGCAGAAGCAATCGTTTCCCTGTTCCACTTAAAGTCACTGGAAACGATTACTTCTGCCCCTGTTATTTTATGTGCAAAACACTATTCCCTTACCAGCACCGCCTCGATGCTTCCAATGTACATGGTGTGGTAATTTTTATCTGCGTACCACTTCTCATCATTTTCTTTCACATCAAAGCCCTCCGGCCCCATGTACTGATGATACTGCTTGCGGCAGACGAAAATCATCTTCGCCTCCTCGAAGGCTGTTGTTCCGTCCACCTCCATGGGAGTCAGGCCTGCCTCACGGATCTTATCCTGATCTCTTCCGGAAACCTTTCCGCACAGATTCAGCGCCGGGCGGAAGGACTCGTCAAATACAGATAAGGTAAACAGCTCCTCTCTGTCCACAAACTCTTTTGTGTAGCGGGACTGGCGGATATAAGCGGTTGCAGACGGCTTTCCCCAGATCACGCCCAAGCCTCCCCAGCTGGCCGTCATGGTATTGCATTCCTTCTCAGTTCCTGCTGTGATGAGAAACCAGTCCTTTCCAATGACAGTGAACGGATTGACAGACAGTTCCTCAGGCTTCACACGTTTAAACGGCATCATTGATTCCTCCTTTATCTTCCCCTCATATTTCTCAGCAGCGACACAACCAGAAGCACAATTAAAATCGGCGTTGCAAAGCGAAACAGAATAGCGAAAATTCCGCCCACTATGGACAGCACTGTAAACAGCACCAGACACAGCACTGCAATAATCAGGGCCTTCCAGTACCATTTGTTCAGATTCACATAGTGAAACCTGGAATATCCGCCCTGGCTGGATCCATAGCTTCCAGACGCATTTCCTGCGCCTCCATAGCTGCCGGAAGAAGAGCTTTCCCCGCTCTCATAGCTGCCAGAGCCTCCGCTGGTGTCTATAATCGTTCTGGCAATCAGCCTGGGACTTCCAATCTCCTCTATCACCTCTGCCTCTGAACGCCCCTTGGACGTCTCCTGGGAAATGTAGTTATCATAGTAGCGGAGGTTTTCCGCTGTCAGTTCAGGAGAAACCTCCCCTTTCAGAGCAGCCTCCAGCTCCTTTAAAAATTCTGTTTTCTTCATATAAATTGCATCTCCTAAATGATATCCTGCGTTTTTCCTTATGCGTTCTGTCCAGTTGATTTTCTGACAGGATTATAGTACCATATTATCGTGAAAAAAGGAAGTTTCTTCACAATAAACGCGATTCCAAGCGTAGCCGTTCTTAAGGAGGAAATACGATGAACATGAAACATGAATCCAGTCTTCCCTGCGAGCAGCTGTATGTGTTCGGCACAGGAAACGCTGCTGTCACTCATTGCTATAATACATGCTTTGCCATCCGGACGGAGACACAGCCTGGACAGACAGAATTTTTTATGGTGGACGCCGGCGGCGGAAACGGTATTCTCGGCATCCTGGATCAGATGCAGGTTCCTCTCACACAGATTCATCATATTTTTGTCACTCATGAGCACACAGACCACATTCTCGGCATTGTGTGGATGGTACGCATGATCGGAACGCAGATGAAAAAGGGAACCTACGAGGGAACCCTTTCCATTTACTGCCATGACGGCCTGGTGGAAACCATCAAGACGCTCTGCCGTCTGACTCTTCAGAAGAAGTTCTGCGATCTGATTGGGACGCAGATTCTCCTGATCCCTGTAACCGACGGGGAAACCAGGGATATCCTCGGTTATCCTGTCACCTTTTTTGACATCCACTCCACAAAGGCGCGCCAGTTCGGCTTCACCACAGTTCTGAAAAATGGAAAGAAATTCACCTGCACAGGGGACGAGCCGTTTCAGGAGCTCTGTCTTCCCTATGTAGAGGGCAGCTCCTGGCTTCTCCACGAGGCCTTCTGTCTCTACAGCCAGAGAGAGCAGTTCCATCCGTATGAAAAGCACCACAGCACCGTCCGCGAGGCCTGCCAGCTGGCAGAGAAGCTTTCCATCCCCAATCTGGTGCTCTGGCATACAGAGGATAAAAACCTCTCCCAGAGAAAATGGCTGTACACAGAGGAGGGAAAAGAATTCTACTTCGGACGCCTGATTGTGCCGGACGACGGAGAAATTATTCCGCTGTAGAGGCCCCCTCATCCTCTCTGGCACAGGTATCTGCCCGGCTGTCCTGATTCTTCTCTTCTGCCCCCTGTTCCAGGTGGTAGAAGGTCATGGTCGTGGCCGCTATCAGAGCGTCCGTATCGTCGAATACCTGGCAGTCGCAGACGGAAAACGTCTTTCCATGCTTCACCGTCCTGGCCACGGCTGTGATCGTGCCCTCCGGCTTTCCAGGCCTTAAAAACTGGATGCTTCCGTTTACTGTCGTCACCCGGCAGCCATATCCCATAATGGCGGTGCCGGACACCGTGTCTGCCAGCGAAAAGAGGCAGCCCCCATGGATGATTCCCAGGGGATTCAGATGAAGCTTTTCTGCCTTCATCTCTCCCCTGGCCCATCCGGCCCCTCTGTCTGCAATCTTAATCCCCAGAGCCGTGCGGAAATCCGGCTCCTCTGTGTTTTGTCTGTTCTCTTTTACATGTTCCATTTTTCTTTTTCCTTTCTGCCTGTCATAACTGTCTTCCTGTCCTCATATGATCCTAATAAACATCGTTTGCCGTTTGTCCGGCGCATGATTGGAGGGATATGTGTGCGAAACATATGGAAGCGGATTTCTGACGCCTATGAGAGGATTTTATTATTTTTCTACCGGAAACGCGCTGTTTTTCTTATATCAGCCGAGGCGCTGGCCCTGGCCGCCCTTACGGGATGCCTGCTGTTAAAAGCGTATCCCCGCTCCCCTGCCGCCTCCTGTCTGCTGTCCCTCCTCTCCCAGCAAAGTATCGGGGCAGCCGGATCGGATCCCCAGAAGGACGATTTTATCAAGTGGGTAGATTTTAATGTTCCGGAGGAAGCCATGACAAAGGCCTTCCGGCTGGACGTGGCCACCTGCCAGCAGCAGCTTCATCTAAACTGGATTGAGCTTCTGGCTTTTCTGGGAGCCAGGTATGGAGGCGATTTCTCCAGCTACCTGGAAGCCGACATGGATGAACTGGCCAGCCGTCTGCAGAGCGGCATTTCCATGGAGCAGCTGACAGCTGATATGAAATATTATCCCTACTATCTGGAGGCCTACACAGCCGTTCTGGGGGGCCTGGTGGGATATTATGAAATCCAGATCCCCGCCTCAGAGGCCCCCTCCTTCGCCCTGGCCGACTCCACAATCCAGGAGGACGATCCCTCCTGCGGCCCTTCCTCTGTTTCCCAAGGCGGCGATCCCGGCGCAGCTGGTGAAAACCATCCCCAGTCCGGCCAGAATCCTGAAAAGGTCTGGGTTACTAAATATGGCATGAAGGGGTTTCTTCCCATTGCCAAGGGGTTTCCCTACACCGATTACGACGATTTCGGCGTTTCCCGCTCCTACGGCTATAAGAGAAAGCATCTGGGACACGACATGATGGGACAGACTGGCACTCCTGTCATGGCTGTGGAATCCGGCTATGTAGAAACCATGGGCTGGAACCAGTACGGCGGCTGGCGCATCGGCATCCGCAGTTTTGACAAGAAGCGTTACTACTACTATGCCCATCTGAGAAAGGATTACCCCTATCAGAGCTGTCTCTCTGAAGGAAGCATCGTCACTGCCGGGGATGTCATCGGATACATGGGCCGTACCGGCTACAGCTCCACAGAAAATACCAACAATATCGACAAAACTCATCTTCACTTCGGCCTTCAACTGATCTTTGACGAGTCCCAGAAAGAAGGAAACGGGGAAATCTGGGTCAACTGCTACGAGCTGATGAAATTTCTGAGCATCAACCGCTCGGAAGCGGCCAAAAAAGAGGGGACAAAGGAGTGGGAGCGGATCTACGGCATGAAGGACCCTGCTGTGGCAGAAGCAGAACACAGCCGGAATCCCTAGCCAGAAATAAAAAATGCGCCAGGTGCATTTTTGCGCCGGGCGTATCCGCTGACAGCAAACAGCAGCAGTCGGGCCGTAAGGCCCTGTCTGCTGCTTTCTCTGCGTTTTCCTATTGCCGTTTCCCGTATACGCGTCTGTTTCCGCGGGCGCTACTGAATCACCCGCACCCGCATCATTCCCCTGATTCCCTTTAGTTTCTCCAGAGTCTCCTGATCCACTTTTGTCTCCAGATCAATCATGGTATAGGCATATTTTTCCCGGCTCTTATTGACCATGTTGGCGATATTCATGTCTGTAGCGGCCAGAATGGCGGAGATCTGTCCGATCATGTTCGGCACGTTCATGTGGAGCAGCGCCACCCGGTTCACCGAGGTGCACACTCCCATATCGCAGTCCGGATAATTGACAGAATGGCGGATATTTCCGTTTTCCAGGTAGTCCATCAGTTCCTTCACCGCCATCACAGCGCAGTTGTCCTCCGACTCCTCTGTAGAAGCGCCCAGATGAGGCGTTGCAATTACATGTTCCATTTCCATGACAGCCGGATTGGGGAAGTCTGTCACATACCTCTTTACCTTTCCCTCAGCCAGGGCCGCCTTCATATCTGCGTCGTTCACCAGCAGATCTCTGGCAAAGTTTAAAATCACCACTTTGTCCTTCATCTTTGCCATGCTTTCCCTGTTAATCATGCCTCTGGTAGAGTCCAGAAGCGGCACATGGACGGTAATGTAGTCGCACTCACTGTAGATTGTGTCCACGTCGGTGATGTGGCGCACGTCCCGGGAAAGCATCCAGGCGGCGTTTACAGAGATAAACGGATCGTAGCCCAGCACTTCCATGCCCAGGCCGGCGGCGGCGTTGGCTACCTCCGCCCCAATGGCGCCCAGGCCGATGACGCCCAGCTTCTTGCCCTTGATCTCGTTTCCGGCAAAGGCCTTCTTGGCCTTCTCCATATCCTTGGAAATATTCTCGTTTCCAGCGTTTTCCCTGCACCAGTTCATGCCTCCGGCCACGTCTCTGGCAGCCAGCAGCATTCCGGCTAACACCAGCTCCTTCACGCCGTTGGCGTTGGCTCCCGGCGTGTTGAACACTACAATTCCGCGGCTGGCGCACTCGTCCAGCGGAATGTTGTTGACTCCGGCTCCCGCCCTGGCTACTGCCCGCAGATTCTCGGAAAATTCCATGCCGTGCATGGACGCGCTTCTCACCAGAATTCCGTCCGCCTCCCCGGCGTTCTCCGTCATCTCGTATCCCTCTGTGAAAAGCCCTGTTCCGTGCTCAGAAATCGGGTTTAAGCAGTGAATCTTTCTCATATTCATTTCCTCCCTGGATGTCCAATCAGCTGTTCTTTCTCTCAAATTCCCGCATAAATTCTACCAGCTTTGCCACTCCCTCTTCCGGCATGGCGTTGTAAATGCTGGCTCTCATTCCTCCCACGGTTCTGTGTCCCTTTAAGTTTACAAATCCCGCTTCCTTGGCTTCCTTTATAAATTTCGCGTCCATCTCCTCCGATCCGGTTACAAAGGGCACGTTCATCAGAGAACGATCCTGTTTCTCAACCGTTCCCTTAAACAGCTGGCTCTCATCCAGAAAATCATAGAGAAGCTTTGCCTTTCTCTCGTTTTTCTCCTTCATGGCAGCCAGACCGCCCTGCTTTTTCAGCCACTTAAACACCTTTCCGCAGATGTAGATGCAGTAGGTGGGCGGCGTGTTGTAGAGAGAATCGTTGTCAGCGTACGTCTTGTAGCGGAGCATGGTAGGCGTTCCCGGAAGCACGTCCTCTGTGATCAGATCCTCCCTCACAATGGCAATGGCCATTCCCGCAGGGCCTACGTTCTTCTGCACGCCTCCCCAGATGATTCCGAATTTAGACACATCTAACGGCTCAGACAGGAAGCAGGAGGACACGTCTGCCACCAGAACCTTTCCCTTGGTGTTTGGAAGCTCTGGAAACCTGGTTCCGTAAATGGTATTGTTCAGGCAGATGTATACATAGTCTGCGTCCTCGTCCACCGGAAGATCGGAGCAGTCTGGAATATAGCTGAAGGTTTTATCCTCGCTGGAAGCGATGGCATGGGCCGTTCCATACATCTGAGCTTCCTTAAATGCCTTCTTCGCCCACTGGCCCGTAATAATGTAGTCTCCCACCCTGTTTTTCATCAGATTCATGGGAACCATGGCAAACTGCATGTGTCCTCCGCCCTGGATAAACAGTACCTTATAATTATCAGGGATCTCCATTAAATCCCGCAGATCCCGCTCCGCCTCTTTGAGAATATCCTGAAAGTCCCTGGAGCGGTGGCTCATCTCCATCACTGACATGCCGCAGCCCCTGTAATCCATCATCTCTTCTGACGCTTCCCTGAGCACCTCCTCAGGCATCACGGCCGGACCTGCCGAAAAATTGTAGACTCTGCTCATAACTGCTCCTCCTTCTATCTATTCTCTCTTTCTCTCTGTCAGCGCCTGTATCTGCGCGGCTCTATTTACCCTCTATCATCAGATCGATCTCGTCAAAGGCGTCCTCGATAGGCTTTCCTGCCGGAACCATCGGAAATACCTTGTCATCACAGCCAATCTGGCAGTCAATGACAACCGGAATATTTAACTCCACCGCTTCCTTAAATACCCGTTCAAACTCATCCTTCTCTGTTACCCGATAGGCCTTTGCCCCCAGTCCCTCCGCCACTTTGACGAAGTCTACCTGGTCATCCAGCACAGTCTGGGAATAACGCTTTCCATAGAACAGGTTCTGCCACTGGCGCACCATACCCAGCACATGATTATTAAATACAACCTGGATAATCGGGATATTATATCTGGCTGCTGTGGCGATCTCATTCATATTCATGCGGAAGCATCCGTCTCCGCCAATATTCACCACTGTCTTATCTTTGCAGCCCATCTTGGCTCCGATACAGGCTCCCAGACCGTAGCCCATAGTTCCCAGACCGCCAGAGGACAGAAAAGTTCTTGGCTTTTTATATTTATAATACTGAGCCGCCCACATCTGGTGCTGCCCCACATCTGTGGTAATAATGGCCTCCCCGTCTGTCAGCTCATAGATTTTCTCCATGATATACGGGCCGGTCAGCTGCTCCTTGTTATAGCGCAGCGGATACATATCGCGCATTCTGTCGATATGGGCAATCCACTCCTCATGGTTCATAGGATCCAGCCTTGCATTGAGCCTTCTTAAAATCACCTTCAGATCGCCGATCACGCTGGCCGTGGTGTGGATGTTTTTATTGATCTCCGCTGGATCCACATCCAGCTGGAGAATCTTGGCGTTCTTGGCAAAGCGTGAGGAATCTCCCACCACCCGGTCGCTGAATCTGGCGCCTGCCACAATCAGCAGATCGCACTCAGCTACTCCGAAGTTGGAGGTCTTCGTGCCGTGCATTCCAATCATGCCTGTATACAGCTCGTCAGTGCCGTCAAAGGCTCCCTTTCCCATTAAGCTGTCAGCCACAGGGGCCTGAATCTTGTGGGCAAAGGCCTTCAGCTCCTCGGAAGCGTTGGCTGACACAGCTCCACCGCCTACGAAGATAAAGGGCTTCTGAGAGGCGTGAATCAGGGACAGGGCCCGCTCCATGTCCTCCTCTGTGATCGTGTCAGACAGGGGCTTCACCGGATCTGGCTGCTTATATTCATAATCGCACTCAGCCGCCGTCACATCCTTTGTGATATCCACCAGAACCGGGCCGGGACGGCCGCTTCCGGCAATTTTAAAGGCTCTCCGGATCACGTCCGCCAGCTTCGTCACATCCTTTACAATAAAATTGTATTTCGTGATAGGCATGGTTACGCCTAAAATATCAATCTCCTGAAAGCTGTCCTTTCCCAGCAGGTTTACCCCCACATTACAGGTAATAGCTACTACTGGAATGGAATCCATATAGGCAGTAGCAATTCCTGTTACCAGGTTCGTGGCGCCCGGGCCGGAGGTGGCCAGGCACACGCCTACTTTTCCGGTAGCCCTGGCATATCCGTCCGCCGCGTGGGAAGCTCCCTGTTCGTGGGAGGTAAGTATATGTGTAATCTCATCCTGGTGCTTGTAAAGGGCGTCGTAAATGTTCAGAATCGAACCTCCCGGGTATCCGAATACTGTGTCTACCCTCTGCTCCTTCAGGCACTCGATGACTATTTCCGCTCCATTTAATCGTTTCATCTGCGTTCCTCGCTTTGCCTTGCTTTTTCCGCCTGATCGTTCGGTTTTATCTTTTAATTGTTTCTAATCCTGTTTCTTTCCCGGAATTTCCAGTACAGCTCCTCTGTTTCCGCTGGTCACCATGGACGCGTAGCGGGCCAGATATCCTGTCGTCACCTTCGGCTCTCTGGGCTGCCATTTTGCCCGCCTTTCTGCCAGCTCCTCGTCTGATACCAGCACGTTTAAGGAGTGGTTGTCAATGTCAATGGAAATCATATCGCCTTCCTCTACCAGGGCAATATTTCCTCCCACGGCCGCCTCAGGAGACACATGTCCGATGGAAGCTCCTCTGGACGCGCCGGAGAAGCGTCCGTCTGTAATCAGGGCCACGCTCTCTCCCAGTCCCATGCCGGCGATAGCTGAAGTCGGGTTCAGCATCTCTCTCATGCCCGGGCCGCCCTTCGGTCCCTCGTAGCGGATGATCACCACGTCTCCGGGAACGATCTTTCCGCCCTTGATAGCAGCGATAGCGTCCTCCTCGCAGTCAAAGACTCTGGCCGGTCCCTGGTGCTTTAACATTTCTGGAGCAACGGCGGATCTCTTTACAACGGCTGTGTCAGGAGCCAGGTTTCCGCGGAGCACCGCAATGCCGCCTGTAGCGCTGTACGGATTCTCGATAGGACGGATCAGCTCTGGATTCCGGTTCACGCAGCCCTCGATGTTCTCTCCCACCGTCTTTCCTGTAACTGTCATGCAGTCCAGGTTCAGAAGATTCTTCTTGGACAGCTCGTTCATCACTGCGTAAACGCCGCCTGCCTCGTTTAACTCCTCGATATAGGTAGGGCCTGCCGGGGCCAGGTGGCAGAGATTCGGAGTTTTAGCGCTGATTTCATTGACCAGATCCATGTTCAGATCCACGCCCGCCTCGTGAGCGATGGCCGGAAGGTGAAGCATGCTGTTGGTGGAGCAGCCCAGAGCCATATCGACAGTCAGGGCGTTTAAGAAGGCCTTCTCCGTCATAATGTCTCTCGGACGGATATTTTTCTCATACATCTCCATCACCTTCATACCGGCGTGCTTGGCCAGCTTAATTCTCTCAGAGTAGACAGCCGGAATGGTTCCGTTTCCGCGAAGCCCCATGCCCAGGGCCTCTGTCAGGCAGTTCATGCTGTTGGCTGTGTACATGCCGGAGCAGGATCCGCAGGTCGGGCAGACCTTGTTCTCATACTCTGTCAGCTCCTCCTCTGTGATGTTCCCGGCCGCATAAGCGCCTACTGCCTCGAACATGCTGGAAAGGCTTCTCTTTCTGCCGCCTACATGGCCGGCCAGCATAGGTCCGCCGCTGACAAATACAGTGGGAACGTTCACTCTGGCTGCTGCCATGAGAAGTCCCGGCACGTTTTTGTCACAGTTTGGCACCATGACAAGGGCGTCAAACTGGTGCGCCAGAGCCATACACTCAGTAGAATCGGCGATCAGGTCTCTCGTTACCAGGGAATATTTCATTCCCACATGGCCCATGGCAATTCCATCGCAGACGGCAATGGCCGGGAATACCACCGGAGTTCCTCCAGCCATGGCTACGCCCAGCTTCACGGCCTCCACAATCTTGTCCAGGTTCATATGTCCCGGCACAATCTCATTGTAAGAGCTGACAATGCCTACCATCGGCTTTCTCATCTCCTCCGGCGTCATGCCAAGGGCGTTTAACAGGGATCTATGGGGAGCCGCCTGGGGGCCCTTTCTTACTGCGTCACTTTTCATAATTTTTTCTCCTTCTTAATTTAATCTATGTATGGAAGATGCTGCCGGAAAGCGCCAGGCTCTCAGGCAGCTTGATCAGATACTTTACTTAATCCTCTCACAGATCAGGCGTCCCATCTCTTCTGTTCCCACCTGAACGCATCCTTCCGCCATAATATCGGCGGTTCTGAAACCTTCTGTGAGCACCTGCTGCACAGCCGTCTCCACAGCGGCCGCTTCCTGATCCAGGTCAAAAGAATACCGGAGCATCATGGCTGCGGACAAGATCGTGGCGATAGGATTGGCAATTCCTTTTCCCGCAATATCCGGCGCGGAGCCGTGGCTGGGCTCGTACAGGCCGAACCTGCTCTCGTTCATGCTGGCTGAGGAAAGCATTCCGATAGATCCGGTGATCATGCTGGCCTCGTCTGATAAAATATCGCCGAACATATTTTCCGTGAGAATCACGTCAAACTGTCCCGGATTCATGACCAGCTGCATAGCGCAGTTGTCTACCAGCATATGGGTTAAAGTCACCTCGGGATAATCCCTGGCAACCTCCTCCACCACCTTTCTCCACAGTCTGGAGGAATCCAGCACATTGGCCTTATCCACGCTGGTCACATGCTTTTTCCTCTTCATGGCAATGTCGAAGGCCTTCACTGCGATTCTTCGAATCTCGTTTTCATTGTAAGTGAGAGTGTCCACAGCTGTCGCCACGCCGTCCACTTCCTTGGTATAGCGTTCTCCAAAATACAGACCGCCGGTCAGCTCCCGCATAATCACCATATCGAATCCGTCCCCGATAATCTCCTTCTTTAACGGACAGGCCTCGGAGAGTTCTTTGTAAAGGTAAGCCGGACGGATATTGGCAAACAGCCCCAGGCCTTTTCTGATGGCAAGCAGACCGGCCTCCGGCCTCAGATTCGGCGCCACATCGTACCATCTGGAGTTTCCCACATTTCCGCCCACTGCCCCCAGCAGGACGGAATCACTGTTTTTCGCCGTTTCCAGAGCTTCCTCGGTTAAAGGAACGCCGTATGTATCGATGGAAATTCCACCCATCAAAACCTCTGTATACTGAAATTTATGCCCATGGACCGCTCCAACCCGGTCCAGAACCTTGCAGGCCTCCCTGACAATCTCCGGCCCGATTCCATCTCCCGGAATCACTGCAATCCTGTAATCCATCCTGTCTCACTCCTCCGCATTTCGGTTTCTTTCCATCATATCCTATTTGTCAGTATTTTTCAACTGCACGTCCGGGATTTACAGGAAATCTTCTATATAAATTTGGAATTTTTTGTATAACCGGAGGTTATCGAAATTTCTGTCTCATATCTGATCTTTAGCTTTTCTCCCCATCATATCACAGGACTGCAGCACAATCTGCCTTTCAGATACTAAAAGAGCCTGCTCCAGAATCTTCATTCTGGAACAGGCTCTCTTCATCTGTCAAACACTACAGTTCCGGCTTCTCAACCTGAACAATGGCATCCTTACGCATCGGAATACGGCAGTTCTTGTTGCTGCCGAACTCAACGATTACAGTGTCATCTGTCATATCAATGACAACACCATACATTCCGCTGGATGTTAAAACGCTGTCGCCGATAGCCACGCTGGCTAAAAGCTCCTGCATTTTCTTTTTCTCTTTCTTCTGAGGTCTGATAGCGATAAAGTACATAAGTCCAATCAGGAATACAAAGTACACTATCCATCCCATTGCGTTCATGTGTTATTTCCTCCTTCATCCAGATTCGGCGCCTCGCCGCGAAATCTTAATTTTTTTCTCCCTCCGCCATGCGGGCCAGCTTCTCAGCCTTGTACTCTGCGTAGCGGTGATGTTCGATTGCGTCGCGAATCTCTTCCATCATTTTATTATAAAAATACAAATTATGCAAGACGCATAATCTCATACCGAGCATTTCTTTTGCCTTCATCAAATGGCGGATATAAGCTCTGCTGTAAGAACGGCAGGCCGGGCACTGGCATCCTTCCTCAATCGGTCTCGGATCCAGCTCATACTTGGCATTAAACATATTCAGCTTTCCATGATTTGTGTATACATGGCCATGGCGTCCGTTTCTGGACGGATAGACGCAGTCGAAGAAATCCACGCCTCTGTCTACCGCCTCCAGGATATTGGCCGGTGTTCCCACACCCATCAGGTACGTAGGCTTTTCCTCCGGCAGATGGGGAACTACCTCGTCGAGAATCCGGTACATCTCCTCGTGACTCTCTCCTACCGCCAGACCGCCTACTGCATAGCCGTCTAAATCCAGCCTGCTGATCTCCTCTGCATGGGCGATTCTGATGTCCTCATAGACAGCTCCCTGGTTGATTCCGAAGAGAAGCTGTTCCTTATTTACTGTATCAGGCAGGCTGTTTAACCGCTCCATCTCAGCCTTGCAGCGCTTCAGCCATCTGGTAGTGCGCTCCACTGAATTCTGCACATACTCACGGCTGGCCTTGCTGGGCGGGCACTCGTCAAAGGCCATGGCAATGGTAGAGCCCAGATTGGACTGAATCTGCATGCTCTCCTCCGGCCCCATGAAAATTTTCCTGCCGTCAATATGGGAGTTGAAATACACGCCCTCCTCCTTGATTTTTCTGAGGCCTGACAGGGAAAAAACCTGAAAGCCGCCGGAGTCAGTCAGAATTGGCCGATCCCAGTGCATAAATTTGTGAAGTCCTCCAAACTGCTTAATCAGCTTGTCTCCGGTTCTCACATGGAGGTGATACGTATTGGAAAGCTCCACCTGGGTTCCTATGGTCTTTAAATCATCGGTGGAAACTGCTCCCTTAATGGCTGCCACGGTTCCCACGTTCATAAAAACAGGCGTCTGGATGGTGCCGTGAACCGTCTTCATCTCAGCTCGTTTGGCACGCCCGTCCTTTGCCAGAATCTTATATTCCATTCTTTTCCTTTCTGCGGCTCATCTCATACCACATCGCACCTGTCAGGCAGACGGAGGAGTAGGTTCCGCACACAATACCTACCATTAACGGAAGAGCAAACTCGCGGATGGAGGAAACTCCCATAATGTAAAGCACTAAAACCATGATAAAGGTTGTCAGGGACGTATTAATGCTTCGTGTGAAGGTCTGGGTAATACTCAGGTTCACAATCTCCTCAAGACTCTGATCTCTGCGTCTCGCCTTCAGATTCTCTCTGATACGGTCAAAGATAACGATGGTGGCGTTGATGGAATAGCCGACGATGGTAAGCATGCAGGCAATAAAGGTAGATCCCACAGACCACTTAAAGGCTGCATAGCAGGCGAGAACCACTAATACGTCGTGGATCAGGGCCAGCACAGAGCTTCCTGCAAAGCGGATATTCTGGAATCGGAGCCAGATGTAGAGCAGCATGCCGATTGTGGCGATAAGCACAGCCTCCATGGCGTCTCTCTTCATCTCCTGGCTGACTGCTCCGGAAATACTCTCCGCCGCAATCTTGCCTTCCTCCACTCCGAAGTTCTCCTGCATGGCCTTCTCGAAGGCCTGACGCTCCTCCACGTTCAGTGTTCTCGTCTTAATGATTACCTCGTTTGTGCCTGTTACGCGCTGAGTCTGAACGTCAGCGTCCTTTGTAATCTCCTCAACTAACGGAACGACCTCTGCCTCGATGCGCTCCTGGCTCATCTCCTCATTGAAGGTCACGTTGGTGGAGGTTCCGCCCTTAAACTCCATGCTGTAGTTTAAGATCTGGCCTGTGGAGGAACGGTTCATTCCCATAAAGACAAAGCCGGACGCAACTGCTGCAGCTGAGAGCACGAAGCAGAGCTTTCTGTACTTTAAGAACGGCTTCGGAGCCGTCTCCTTCTTGATTCCGTAGAACTTCGGATTCTCAATGCCCAGAGAATACAGGGCGTTTAAGGCAAACCTTGTCACAAACAGAGCTGTGAACATGGAGAGCACGATACCGATAGCCAGTGTGGAGGCAAAGCCCTTCACAGTGCCGGATCCTCTCCAGAACAGGACAGCCGCTGCGATTAAGGTGGTTACGTTTCCGTCCACAATAGCGGAGAGGGCTTTCTGGAAGCCGTTGTCAATGGCAGTTTTCACAGCCTTTCCGGCTCCGATCTCTTCCTTAATACGGGTGAAGATAATGACGTTGGCGTCCACCGCCATACCGATGGACAGGATGATACCTGCCACGCCCGGAAGCGTCAGAGTCACCTCAAAGGATACTAAAAGAATCAGAATCAGTCCCACATAGAGGCTTAAAGCCAGCACTGCCGCCAGACCTGGAATCAGGTAAACGGCAATCATAAATACAGCCACAATGGCAAAGCCCACAGCTCCTGCCTTTAAGCTGGTAGTAATGGCCTGCTGGCCCAGCTTGGCGCCCACCACGTTGGAGCGCAGCTCCTCCAGCTCCAGGGAAAGGGAACCGATCCGGATGGTGGCGGCCAGATTCTCAGCCTCCTCAAAGTCTGACATTCCGTCAATGGTGCACTGTCCGCCTGTGATGGCCTCTCTGACTACAGGAGCGGATACCACCTCGTTGTCGTACACAATGTAAATCGGTTTTCCCACATTGTTGGTGGTAGCGTCTGCAAAAGCCTTGGTTCCCTCCTCTGTGAAGGTCAGGGAAACCACATATTCCTTTCCAGTATTGCCGTCCACCATTCCGCCCTGAGCGGAAGCCACCTGATCGCCTGTCAGAATGGTATTTCCCTGGGAGTCCATAAACGCCAGGGAACCCGGCTTTCCAAGCTCTGTCAGAATCTCGTTGGCGTCAGATTCTCCTGGAATGTCGATGTTAATGCGGTTGTCTCCCTCCTGGTAAACCTCCGCCTCTGTACTGTAGCTCTCCACCCTCTGCTGGAGCTTGTAAATCGTGTCGCTCATATCCTCGGCAGACGGGTTTTCCTCTTTTGCCTGATACGTAATGCTGACTCCTCCGGCCAGGTCCAGTCCCAGCTTAATGTCGTCCATATAGCTGCAGCCGAAAAATCCGGCTACGGCAATCAGGACCAGAAGGAGAGCCAGGCGTACCGTGGCTTTTCCTTTACTGCTCTTCATGTTCCTTCTCCTTTGCCTCACTTTCATCGGCTAACGCCGCCTTTATCATAATGGAACACTCAATGCGCTTTTTCTGCATCTCGCATCCAATATCATACGCATCTGTAATGGAGCCGTGGAAATTGTAGGAGTTGGCCGCGCAGCCGCCGCTGCAGTAGAATCTGGCGAAGCAGTCCCGGCACTTGTCCTTGGCATAGACATTGCAGAGCTTAAACTCATTGCAGATCTCCGGATGGGTAATGCCCTCCTCCACATTTCCCAGAAGGAACTTGTCAATTCCCACAAACTGATGGCAAGGGTAGAAATCGCCCCACGGAGTAACTGCCAGATACTCGGTTCCTGAACCGCAGCCGGAAAGGCGCTTGGCCACGCAGGGACCCTGGTTTAAATCCAGCATAAAGTGGAAGAAGGTAAAGCCCTTTCCTTCCTTATGGCGTTTAATATACTCCTTTGCCAGCTTGTCGTACTCCTCCATAATCTTCGGAAGATCCTCCTCCCGGATAGAATAGGGCTCCTCCGGAGCAGCCACAACCGGCTCGATGGACATCTTCTCAAAGCCCAGATCGGCAAAGTGAAGCACGTCGTCTGCGAAATCCAGGTTATTTCTGGTAAAGGTTCCGCGGACAAAGTAATCCTTCTCCCCACGGGATTTGGCAAACTTCTGGAACTTCGGAACAATCAGGTCATAGCTTCCCTTGCCGTTTCTGAACGGACGCATCCTGTCGTTGACTTCCCGGCGTCCGTCCAGGCTCAGAACCACATTGCTCATCTCTTTATTGCAGAATTCCATAATCTCGTCGTTTAACAGAACTCCGTTGGTGGTGAGGGTAAAGCGGAATTTCTTGTGATGAGGCTCCTCCAGGGAACGGCCGTAGGCCACCAGCTGCTTCACCACATCCCAGTTCATCAGCGGCTCTCCGCCGAAGAAATCCACCTCCAGGTTAATCCTGTTTCCGGAGTTGGCCACCAGGAAATCCAGGGCCTTCTTTCCCACCTCGTAGGTCATAAGGGCTCTTCTTCCGTGGTACTCGCCCTCCTCGGCGAAGCAGTACTGGCAGGCCAGGTTGCAGTCGTGGGCAATGTGGAGGCAGAGCGCCTTCACCACCGTTTTTCTCTTCTTAAAATCAATTACATAGTCCTTGTAGACGTCTGCCGTAAAGAGCTGTTCCATATCGATCAGCTCCTGAATATCGGAAAAGGCTTCCTCCATATCCTGTCTCGGATATGTTCCCTCTAATTTTCCGAATACGTATTCCTTCGCCTCCTCCGGAACCGTAACCGGCTCTGTCAGGTTATCTATCTTCTCAGAGAGAAGCCCGATCATATCATAAAGCATCGGATCCACCACATGGACCGATCCGCTGTTTACATCCATTACAATGTAATAATCATTATTAATATACTGATGAATCACAGATTTTCTCCTTATCTAATGTTTGCGCAGCCCTATCCCACACGTCCCCTTATACAATGGTAAAGCCCCTGCAATTAAATAATTGCAGGGGCAGCCCATCTGCCTATAACTGCTGGAACCTCAGCTCAGGGAACGGTATCCGTTCTGCCTGAAAAACTAGCGGTCCTTGTTCTCGCAGCTCTGGTTTCCTACTGTACAGGATGTCTTGCATGCGGACTGGCAGGATGTCTGGCACTCGCCGCATCCGCCCTTTCTCATTGTATTCTTTAATGTGTTTGTGTTTAAAGTCTTAACGTGCTTCATTCTGTATGCCCTCCTATCATGGATTTCGATATAATTTCGTACAAATTATAGCATATGTTTGACTCCAGTGCAAGCAGAACACAGCTCTGTCCGCATATTCAGGAAATCCCCGGAATATATTGAAAGCAGAATCAGGCAATCAGGGGGAATTTTATGAAACCATCGAAACTGCAGGCTGTCGTGCGGGGGACGCTGTTCTCCTACGTCCTGACGGCTCTGCTGCTGACAGCCCTGGCCTTTCTTCTCTACCGCTTCCGGCTGGGAGAAAGCCAGGTCAGTCTGGGAATCAATCTGGTCTACGTCGTCTCCTGCCTGGCCGGAGGTTTTCTGGCCGGAAAAGCAGCCAGGCAGAGACGTTTTCTCTGGGGACTTTTTACAGGAATCCTTTACTTTCTGATTCTCTTTTTCGCATCCTTTGCAGTCAGCAGGGAGCTGGGGGCAGGAAGCAGGGAACTGCTCACCGTCTTTCTCATGTGCGCCGGAAGCGGCACGATCGGGGGGATGGTGAGCTAAAGGCAGACAGCAGATATGGAAAAAGGGACGCTTCGCTCTCCTTTTCAGAAAGCAAAACGCCCCTTCTTCTGCTGTGCTTCTATGCCGCAGCTTCCTGTTTCACGCAGCTTTTCGCATCTGTCCTATTCTGCGTTCTTTTTCTTCTCTTCTCTCCGCTCTTCCTCTTCCTTCATCCTGGCAGACACCGCCTGCACCGGATTCAGGATATAGAGATGGATCCGGTCGATCCGGTTCTTCTCCACCCGGTCTACCACAAGGCGGACATTGTCGAACACCACGTCCTCCCCTTCCTCCGGAAGATGGTCTAACAGGCCGATCACAAGACCGCCTACCGAGTCGTAATCCTCCGACTCCAGCTTCAGCTCCAGCCTGTCGTTTAAGTCGTCAAGCTTCATAGAGCCTTCCACCACATACTCATTGGCAGCAATTTCCACCAGCTCGTTTTCCTCGTCTTCGTCGTACTCGTCCCTGATATCTCCTACAATCTCCTCCAGCATGTCCTCCAGAGTGATGAGGCCCGCCGTCGCGCCGTACTCGTCCAGAACGATAATAATATTTACATTGGCCTTTTTCATCTCCACCATCAGCTCGGAAACCTTCTTGAACTCATAGGTGTAGTAAGGCGCTCTCAGATAATCTCTCACGGAAAACTGCTCCCGCTCTCCGGCCAGCAGAATATCCTTTACATTCAAAATACCGATGACATTGTCCGTCGTCTCCTCGTACACCGGAAATCTGGTGTACTTCTCCTGGCGGAATATCTCAATAACCTCCGCGTAGGAAGCGTTCACGTCCACAAAGGCCATGTCGATTCTGGGAACCATCACGTCCTTGGCCACGGAATCTCCGAAGTCGAACACATTGTTAATCATCTTCTTCTCTTCCGTCTCAATGACGCCCTCCTCGTGGCTCACCTCCACAATGGTGCGCAGCTCATCCTCTGTGATGGATTCCGCCTTCTTGTTGGGATCGACTCCCACCAGCTTTAAAACAAGAAGGGACAGCTTGTTGATCACGAAAATAAACGGGGTGAACAACACCATCAAAACAAAAATCACGCCTGCGCAGCGCAGCGACATCTTCTCAGAGGAAAGGGTCGCCGAGGTCTTCGGGGTAATCTCTCCGAAAATCAGGATCAGGAAGGTAATCACGCCTGTGGCTGCTCCTACCATCTCGTTTCCAAACAGCTTGGACGATAAAAGGGTAGTTAAGGAGGAAGCATACATATTTACAATGTTGTTTCCAATCAGAATCGCGCTGAGCATCTTGCCTGGATTTCCCGTCACCTTCAGAACCATGGCAGCCCGCGAATCGCCGGCGTCCGCCAATGTCCGTATGCGGATTTTGTTGACTGTGGTCAGGGCCGTCTCTGACGATGAGAAAAATGCAGAAAGGGCAACTAAAACAAGAATAATTAACAATTGTATGGCGTCACTCGACTCCAAAAAAATCAACCTCTACTTTCTTTTTTGCCAGCTCCGGCTCACACCGGACTGAACTATTTTTAAAGGTAATTTTACACGAATCTGCCTTTTCTGTCAATCGTGTTCCCCGGCAGAACTTATGATTTTCGTATCAGCTCAGCCCTGCGTCTTCCTGCCCGCTTCATTTTCAAACAGGCTTTTCACCGTCAGGACAGCGGCTCCGGCCATAATAAAGAGATCCCCCAGGTTAAACACCACTTTCTTTAAAAATCCGGCCTGAATGCTGAAGTAGTCTACCACATAGCCCCGTCTCAGCCTGTCGTAGAGATTGCTGAGTCCTCCTGCAAGCACCAGGGCATATCCCGCCTTTTCCGCCCGGTATCCCTTCTGAGCTGAGAGAAAGCACAAAATTCCCCCTGCCATGCTGGTCAGGCACAGAGGCAGCTGGCGCACCAGACTGGGTCTGTGCTTTAAAACTTCAAAGCAGAATCCCCTGTTATGATTTCTGTAAAGTTTAATCCTTCCCCCTGTGTGATCCATACTCCTGGGGAATCGTTCCGGATTCTGCCCCTCCACCAGCTGCTTCAGGCACTGGTCAAGCCCGAACAGCGCAGCGGCCGCTCCCAATAAATACATAGCTGTCTCCTTTCTTTCTGACAATCCCGTCTGTTCTGCTTCCTATCCTATCACGGTTTTCTGCTCCGGTAAAGCCGGGAAATCCCTTCTTTTCCCGCATGTTTCGGCATCTCTCTCTCATATAGTTTAGAAACAAATATTTCCAGAGGTAAAACCATGTCCTGCTCGCATCCCGCCGCTTCTTCGGAATACGCTGATTTTATTATACGCTATTTTGCCTTTCCCCAGTCCCTTTTATCCACCATTGAAGAAGGATGTCTTTCTTTTATCAACAGCCAGTTTGCAGTTGTATACAGGCCTTTAGAGGAAGCTCTTCCAATCACGCTGAACCGTTACTCCTACTCCTCCATCCCCAATCTCTACACGCTGTTAGACGCCTCAAGTATGGAAAGCTCCGGCATTCTGACCTCCTTCAGCCAGCCTTTCCTGAACACGCAGGGAGAAAATACGATTATCGGTATTATTGACACGGGAATCGACTACCGAAATCCTGTTTTTCTGGGAGAGGATCGCTCCACCAGGATCCTGGGAATCTGGGATCAGACGATTGAGCTGAACGAAAGCGGCGTTTCTGGGGAAAGGGCCGGACAGCTTCCGGAAGATATTTTCTACGGAACTGCCTACACGAAGGAGGACATCGACCGGGCGCTGGCCTCCGATTCGCCCCTGGATATCGTTCCATCTACCGATGAAAACGGACATGGAACCTTCCTGGCCGGGATCGCCGCAGGCAGACAGGAGCTGTCCGGAGGGGAAGCCTTTACAGGCGCCGCCCCCAGGGCCTTTATCGCTGCAGTCAAATTAAAGCCGGCCAAACAGTATCTGCGGGATTACTATGTGCTCCCTGATTCTGCCGAGGCCTATCAGGAAAACGATATCATGATGGGAATGAAATATCTGCTGTCCCTTGCCAGGACAAAAAGGCTTCCCCTGACGATTCTGCTGGCCCTGGGAACAAACCTGGGAAGCCACGAGGGAACCTCCCCTCTGGCCCAGTATCTGGATACTATCAGCAATTTTCCCGGCATTATCACAGTGACGGCCGCTGGCAATGAAACTGGATACAGCCACCATTTCTTCGGAACCATCGGGACGGACGCGGAATTTGAGGACGCGGAGCTTCGTGTGGCCGAGGGCGAGACCGGCTTCACCCTGGAGCTTTGGTCTCAGGAGCCAGAACTGTTCTCCATCGGCTTTCTCTCCCCTACAGGGGAGCAGATCGGCCGTATTCCTAATCATACCCTCACCGAGCAGCGCATTACCTTTGTCCTGGAAAATACAGTGATTTATCTGAACTATCAGGTGGCGGAGGCCGGCACCGGAAGCCAGCTCATTGTCATGCGCTTTGTAAAGCCCACCCCGGGTATCTGGAGAATCCGGGTCTACAACTCCCTCTATCTGCGGGGCGAGTACCACCTGTGGCTGCCGTCTAAAGGCTTTATCTCTGACGACACCTTTTTTCTGCGCCCTTCTCCCGACACGGTGGTGACGGAGCCTGGAAACGCCCCCCAGACTATCACAGCCGGAGCCTTCAACCACCGAAGCGGCGGCATTTATATCCACTCCAGCCGGGGCTACACCCGCCTGGGCCGCGTCAAGCCGGATCTGGCCGCTCCAGGCGTCAATGTGGACGGCCCCGGCATTCAGGGAGCCGCCGGTTTTCCCATGCGCGCCATGACGGGAACCTCCGCGGCGGCGGCCCATGTGGCAGGCGCGGCGGCCAATCTCCTGTCCTGGGCCTTCCGCGAGGACAATATTTCCTATATGAATACCTCTGTGGCCAAAACCTATCTGATCCGGGGCGCAGACCGGAATCCTGTCTTCGCCTATCCCAACCGGGAATGGGGATACGGAACCCTCAATCTTTACGGCGCATTCCTGCGGCTGAGGGAGTGAAAGCCCCGCTCAGAAGATGAGAAATTTTCCTCTGGCTTCCTCCTTGACTGTCTGGAAGGGATATGAAATAATTGAATCAAATTCCAGTTGTTCCATTCACTTTATTTTCCTGCTCAGGAGGTGCGCTTATGGCAAAGAATAGAAAACTTCTGTTTCTGACAATCGCCGTATTATTTCAGATTTTCTTTCTGTACCAGGCGGTTTTTAACTATCACGTATACACGCTGGATCCTGCGTTCTGTTCTTTTGCTGAGGATTTTCAGTCCGATGCCTTTTCCGGCGGGTACACCGGGGCTCTTTTTATCGCGGAACTGCTTTTCCAGTGCGCCCTCTTCTTATCGTTTGTCTATGCGGCTGTATCGGAACCAGAACTTTCCTGGGTAAAGCTGGCTTTCGGCGCAGCGGCAGCTTTCCTCCTGTACCAGGGCCTTATGTTTTTGTTCCGCCAGTTTTCCTGCCACTGCCGCCTGTATATGGCGCTGGCAGACACAGAGATCCTGTCTCTGTACCTGCTTCTTCCGGTTCTGCAGCCTGCCTTGTTCCAAAAGCAGAAAATGGCCCTGTAGAAAAAGTTTCCTATAGCGTCAGTACACCGACGCTAACATAAAAGCAGAACAGCTTCTGCCAAAAACCTGCAAAAGCTGCTCTGCTGCTGTTTTTTTCTATTCTTTCTGTATTTTTCTGCTCTTTCTATTTCCTCTAGCCCCTCATCTCAATCATGGGGCCGCCGCTTTTCTCCAGATAAGCTCTGGTGATCACCACGGATCCAATATTGGGATCCTTGGGAATCTCATACATAATATCCTGCATAAAGTTCTCGATAATCGCCCGCAGGGCTCTGGCGCCCGTCTCTTTTTTCAGGGCCTCTTCCGCAATCCACTCCAGGGCGTCGTCCTCGAACACCAGCTTGACCTCGTCCATGGCCAGAAGCTTCTCATACTGGCGCAGAATGGCGTTCTTCGGCTCTGTGAGAATGCGGATCATCAGATCCTTTGTCAGGGCCTGAAGCGTTACCATAATGGGGAGACGTCCCAGAAACTCCGGAATCATGCCGAATTTTCTCAGATCCTCTGTAGCCGTATAGCTGAGAAGCTTTGGATCCTCATCGTATTTCCCTTTCAGCTCCGACGCAAAGCCCATGGAGCTGGACTGGTTCAGCCTCTCCTTAATAATATTCTCCAGATCCGGAAAGGCTCCGCCGCAGATAAAGAGAATGTTGTTGGTATCCACCGTAGTCATAGGCGTCAATGCGTTCTTCTGGTTCGATCCCACCGGCACCTCCACCTGGCTTCCCTCCAGAAGCTTTAACAGCTCCTGCTGCACCGATTCTCCGCTGACGTCGCGGCTGGTCGTATTCTTCTTCTTGGCAATCTTGTCGATCTCGTCGATAAAAATAATGCCCTTCTCCGCTCTCTCCACATCGTTGTCAGCCGCCGCCAGAAGCTTGGAAATCACGCTCTCAATGTCGTCTCCAATATAGCCGGCCTCTGTCAGAGTCGTGGCGTCTGCAATGGCTAACGGCACGTCTAAAAGCCTTGCCAGCGTCTTTACCAGATACGTCTTTCCGCTTCCTGTTGGTCCAATCATCAGGATATTGGACTTTTCAATCTGAACGTCGTCCTCCGCCCCTTCCTGTCCAGAGGTCTGGCAGAACGCTCTCTTATAATGGTTGTATACAGCCACGGCGATGACCTTTTTCGCCTGCTCCTGGCCGATCACGTACTGATCCAGCTTTGATTTGATCACGTGGGGCGCCGGAATGTCCTTAATGGAAAATTCCTTTTTCGCCTCCTTATCCTGGCTTTTCTTTTTCACCTTATTTTTCTTCGGAATCTCTGTATTCAGGTTCTGAAGATTGGAAAAGTCGCTGAGATTCATATTCATGTAGGGCATGTTCTGAAGCTGGCTCAGATCCAGGCCGCTCTGGGTCACTGTGTCGAAGGCCTTCTGCATACAGTCATGGCAGAAATTCATGCCTCCCGGCATAGTAATCATAGGGCCTGCCTTGCTCTCCGGCCTGCGGCACACATAGCAGATCTTCTCGTACTCGTCGTCCTTATGATCTGCCTCCCTGTCAGACGTTCCTGCCTCGTGCTTCTCCTTTTCGGCATCCAGAACCGCCGTCTCCTCAGACGCCTCATTTCCTCTATCTCTCTCTTCGTTTCTGTCTTTCTCTCTGTCGTCCAAATCGCTCTCCCTTTCCCAGCTGGTTCAGCCATTTCTCCCCAGCTGTCTCCTGCAAAAGCTGCATGAGAGTATCATACTATATTTTCATCGTCTTAGCAATCCTGCGGCCGCTCCGGATTCAGGAAATTATATCCATTCAGCCGCACGTTTTCTGTCTTCCTGCAGCAGACAAGAAGAAAAGAAATCTTCCCGCAGCTTCCAGGTGAAGCGGGGAAAATTTCTTTTCTTTTTTCTATCTGCTATCTATTCAGTATCTGTTATCTATTCAGCTGCTTATCTCTCCTGATCCTGCTGCAGGTTCTTCTCTGCGTCCTTTCTGTAGCCCAGAGTCACCTGAACCTCTCTCTCGGCGTAAGCGCCGTTGTCCAAGGACTGTACGGTCAGAGTCACAATCTCGCCCCCCTTATAGTAGGTCAGCATTTTCTGCAGATCCTCTGCCGTTCTCACCGTCTCTCCGTTTACCTTGGTGATAATGTCTCTCTCCCGCAGGCCGGATCCGTCTGCAGCCAGGCCTTCCACAATCTTGTAGACGTAGATTCCCTCCGGCATTCCGTAGGCCTTGGCCATCTGGCTGTTGATATCCTGAATCTGGATTCCCAGGTATCCCTGCTCATCCTCTGCCACCGCTACCTTGGTGGTCTTGGCCATCAGGTCGTCGATAATGTCCTTTGCATAGGAGATCGGAATGGCGTAGCCTACGCCCTCTACCTCTGTGCTGGCCATCTTGGCCTCGTTAATGCCAATGAGCTTTCCATTCATGTCCAGAAGCGCTCCGCCGCTGTTTCCAGGGTTGATGGCCGCGTCTACCTGGATCAGATTTTTTGTCACGCCTTCAATATCCACTTCCTTATTGAGAGCGCTGATGTAGCCCACTGTGACGGACTGTCCTTCGCCCAGGGCGTTTCCAATGGCAATCACGCCGTTTCCAAGCTTTAAGCTGTCGGAGTCTCCCATATCAGCCACCTTAATCTGGGACAGGGTCTCCGCCGGAATGTCGCTTAACTGCACGGCAATCACCGCCAGATCCGCGTCCACATCTGTTCCCTTTAATGCAGCCGCTGCGGAGCTTCCGTCGATAAAGGTTACATTCATCTCCTCTGCATTTGCAATTACATGGCTGTTTGTCACAACCAGAAGCTCTGTGTCGCTCTTTCCTACAATGATTCCCGAACCTGCGCTGGACGCCTCGTACTGCTGGGTTCCAAAGAACCAGTCCTCTGTCGTGTAAAGCGTCTTATTGTTAATCGCTACCACTGACGGCATGGCCTTTTCTACAATGGCAGACACGTCGTTGCCTGTGCTGGCCTGAATCACCGCTCCGCTGGATGCCTGGGCCTGAGTTTCCGGCTGCGGCGCCTCTGTGGAGGCCTGGGCTGATATCTCTGTCTTTTCTGTCTGGCTTCCGCCTGTCAGGTAATTGATTCCCGCCATGGTTCCGCCTGCCACGCAGCCAAACAGCAGTCCGGCGGCCGCGATCCCGGCCGCTTTCTTAGCCAGCCGGCTTCCTTTCTTTCCGCTTCTGTGAGAGTCGCGGCCGTTTTCCTGGTTCCCGCTGTTCTCCGCCTTCTGCCAGCTGCTCTCATTTCTGCCTTCCTGGCTCTGGCTGCTTCCATACTGATACGTTCCGCAGCCTGTATTTTCTTCTGACGGTCTTCTGATCTGGCCGTACATGCGGCGGCCTGCGCTCCGATCCTCTGAACGCCCTGTGTGGACGCCGTCCACGTAGGACCCCTCCGTGATATCCACATCATTTTCTCCATTTAACGGCTCGTGATTTTTCTCCCAGTCTTTCTCATTATACATAACAGCTGCTCCTTCCTCTGTTCCTATCTATCGTTCATAATACCTTATGATGTCTTCTTTTTGTTTACAGCCATAGTCTACCAATGATTTGTGATGGAAATGTGAAAATTTTATAATGAAATTGTGTTTTCTGCCGGTTTTCTATCTGCTATACTGTGTATAGCGTCAGCGGGCAGGGAACAGCACGCCTTTGTGCGCTGGCATCAGCGTCCACGGACGCCGCAGAGAGGAGAGAATATGACCATGAATACAAATGCAGTTGTACATATTAAAAAAGGAGGCGCCAGAGCTTTAAAGGCAGGAGGCGCATGGATTTATGACAATGAAATCGAACGGATTGAAGGCAGCTTTGAAAACGGCGACCTGGCGACAGTCTGCGATTTCGACGGCTACTGCCTGGGTTACGGCTTCATCAACACCCGTTCCAAAATCACGGTGCGCATGATGTCCCGGAAAAAGGACTCGGTGATTGACGACGCGTTCCTGGAAATGAGAATCCGCAACGCCTGGGAGTACAGAAAGGCAGTGGGCGACATTTCCAGCTGCCGCGTCATCTTCGGAGAGGCTGACTTCCTGCCCGGCATTGTCATCGACAAATTTTCAGACGTCCTGGTGGTGGAATCCCTGGCCCTTGGCATTGACCGGATGAAGCTTACCATCGTGGATATTTTAAAGCGGGTGCTGGCTGAGGACGGAATCATCATCCGCGGCGTCTACGAGCGCAGCGACGCCAAGGTCCGCCTGCAGGAGGGCATGGAGAGAATCAAGGGATTTATCGGAGAACCGTTTGACACAAAGGTGGAAATCGTGGAAAACGGCGTCCGCTACCTGGTAGACGTCAAGGACGGACAGAAAACCGGCTTCTTCCTGGATCAGAAATACAACCGCCTGGCCATCCAGAAGCTCTGCCCCGGAAAGCGCGTTCTGGACTGTTTCACCCATACCGGTTCCTTTGCCCTCAACGCAGGAGCCGCAGGGGCAAAGGAAGTGCTGGGCGTGGACGCCTCAGAGCTGGGCGTCAGCCAGGCCCGTGAAAACGCCGCGTTAAACGGCCTCTCCGACCGCGTTTCCTTCGTATGCGCCGACGTGTTCGAGCTGCTTCCTGAGCTGGAGCAGAAAGGCGAGAAATTCGACGTAGTCATCCTGGATCCTCCCGCCTTCACAAAATCCAGAAACTCTGTGAAAAACGCAGTGAAGGGCTACCGGGAAATCAACCTGAGAGGAATGAAGCTGGTCAAGGACGGCGGCTATCTGGCCACCTGCTCCTGCTCCCACTTTATGACGCCGGAGCTGTTCACAAAAACCATCCGCGAGGCGGCTGGAAACGTCCATAAGCGGCTCAGGCAGGTGGAGTACAGAACCCAGGCAGCAGACCATCCCATTTTATGGGCTGCAGACGAATCCTACTACTTAAAATTTTACATTTTCCAAGTGGTGGACGAAAAGTAGGCTTATAATAAGTATTACTTATATATAGGAATTAGACTTTCTGCAAAATACAGGGGTTTTTTAAAAAATATAGGGAAATTTCAAAAAAACTATTGCTTTTTTGGCGAAAGTCTGCTTATCTATTATATATGACACTTATAAAAACAAAGATAGCGAGGTATGCGAAATGAAACCGATCAAAGAGGGAAAGGTCCGCGAAATTTATGACAACGGCGACAGCTTAATTATGGTTGCTACTGACCGTATCAGCTGCTTCGACGTGATCCTGAACAATGTTGTGACAAAAAAGGGAACCGTCCTGACTCAGATGTCCAAGTTCTGGTTTGATTTGACAAAGGACATCCTTCCTAACCATATGATCTCTGCCGACGTTAAGGATATGCCGGAATTCTTCCAGCAGCCTCAGTTTGACGGAAACAGCATGATGTGCAAAAAGCTCCAGATGCTGCCTATCGAGTGCATTGTGCGCGGCTACATCACAGGAAGCGGCTGGGCCAGCTACCAGAAGAACGGCACAGTCTGCGGCATTACCCTTCCGGAGGGCTTAAAGGAGTCCGACAAGCTGCCTGAGCCGATTTACACCCCTTCCACCAAGGCGGAAATCGGAGATCATGACGAGAACATTTCCTATGAGCAGAGCATTGCCCACCTGGAGAAATACTTCCCCGGAAAAGGCGAGGAATACGCCGCAAAGCTTCGCGACTACACCATCGCTCTCTATAAAAAATGCGCCGATTATGCTTTAAGCCGCGGCATCATCATCGCAGATACAAAATTCGAATTCGGCTTAGATGGGAACGGCAATATCGTTCTGGGAGACGAGATGCTGACTCCAGACAGCTCCCGCTTCTGGCCGGCAGACGGCTACGAGCCAGGCCATGGCCAGCCATCCTTTGACAAGCAGTTTGCCCGCGACTGGCTCACCGCCAATCCAGACAATAACTGGACGCTTCCGGAGGAAATCGTGGAGAAGACCATTGACAAATACCTGCAGGGCTACGAAATGCTGACAGGGGAGAAGTTGAAATAAGCTTGATGCTGCAGATATTGCAGAGGCCTGCCTGGTTTGGGCAGGCCTTTTATATTTTGCATTATAATAGTGTAATAGGAATTCAGGTATTCTCTCCCATGGTCTGGAATTTTTCCATCACACCGAAAAAAGAGTCCGCAAAAGCAAATTACGCCCTTTTATGGTATTTCCAGACCACGTTAGGAACCTATGGACATTTATATCCCAACACCAACGTGGAAGTTGCCAAAAAATTAACTGGTGTTCTCACTTATACTCCGGCAACAACCAGTGTTGCCGATTACACCAGCAATCAGCATACAGCAATCTATCACAGAGCCATTGAATAAAAAAATGCAATCAAAATGCAATTCTAAAAGGAAAGAGCCTCAAAACCCTTGAAAATAAAGGCTTTGAAGCTCTGCTCCAACTATTCAAACTCGACAATTACTAATCAATTTTGTTTAGAGATTATTCGTTGTCCTGTTTGCAGTTCTTTTGATTATTTGATTTATCCATATTATCCTGCCTATACAGGCTAATGTTATCATTTTGTTATCGGTGTTGATAACACTTGCTCCGTAACTGTGGATAATAGCACTATATTCTATTTCAGATCATAAGCGGTTTTGCTTAAAAAATCAATCCCTATTCAAATTCATACCATTCCTTAAATCTCAGTCTTTGAGCAAAATACGATTTTTTTTGTATTCAATCATGCCATCTTTCTGCATTTTAGAAAGCTCGTTGCACATAGTACTGCGGTCAACATTCAAGTAATCTGCTAATTGCTGGCGGTTATATGGAATCAGAAAAGAATTGCTTCCGGCATGTTTTGCGCATTCTGAAAAATAAGACATCAATCGGCCTCGTATGGATTTGGAACTGGTGTGCAAAATCCTTTGTGAAAGTTGCAGACTTTTATGAGCACAGACAGTCAGTAGATTTCGTACAAGGTTTGTATGAAAAGGGCAGGCGTTTGTGCAGGTAGTCAGAACACGTCCCACATTCATAAACAACACAGAGGTATCTTCCACGGCAGACACTGTAACCAGCATCGGCTGTCCCGGAATACAGGCATATACCTCAGCAAATACAGAACCAGGTGCAACACTTCCTAAAATGCTGGTATTCCCCCAAATATCGTTACAAGATATCATTGCCATGCCTGACAGTACAATGCCGATATTCTCTATAATACTCCCTTCTGAAAGAATTACTTCTCCTTTTTTATAATTGCGTTTTACACTATTCAAACAGCTTAAAAGCGAGGAGATGTCATCTTCTTCTAACCCACGGAATAGCTGCATATCGGATAATTTCATATTTTTTACCCTTTCGTTGTTATAACAACAGATTTTTATTTTTAATTATAATATACTATGCCCAGAAAGACAAGAGAAAGGATGGTATAAAATGATTCGAAGAATTATCCAAATAGATGAAGAAAAATGTAACGGATGTGGTGCGTGTGCCGAAGCTTGTCACGAGGGTGCAATCGGCATGGTAAACGGCAAAGCAACACTTCTGCGAGATGATTATTGTGATGGTTTGGGAGATTGTCTGCCAACCTGCCCGACAGGTGCAATTTCCTTTGTGGAGAGAGAAGCTGCCGCCTATGATGAAAAAGCTGTGCAGGAAAATATGAGGAAAAAAGCGAAAAGCAATCATGCCGCTGTTCCCCATACAGGCTGCCCCGGCAGTCGAATGCAGCGTATTCAACATTCACAAGAAACAACTCCTTCTGCCCGGGTACAGACAGAATCACAGTTGGGACAATGGCCATGCCAAATCAAACTGGTACCGACTAATGCACCATATTTTGACGGCGCAAAATTGTTAATTACAGCGGATTGCAGTGCATACGCCTATGCCAGAATGCACGAGGATTTCATGCGTGGGAAAATTACGATTATCGGCTGTCCAAAGCTTGACAGCATAGACTACAGCGAAAAGCTGACGCAGATCATTCAAAACAACAACATTCAAAGTGTGACGGTTGTACGCATGGAAGTTCCCTGCTGCGGCGGACTGGAATTAGCTGCCAAAAAAGCGTTGCAGGCAAGCGGAAAATTCATTCCTTGGCAGATTGTTACGATTTCGTTGGGTGGTAAAATTTTGGAATAAAAGGAGAGATACTATGAGTAAAAAAATGAAAAACATTGCTCAATCAGAAGTACTGACACTGAGAGAACAAATTTCTTATCAGGAGGGTCAGGTTGTCAGCAAAACTTTGACACAAAACCAGGCAGTAAGTATTACCCTGTTCTCATTCGCAAAGGGCGAAGAGATCAGCACCCATGAATCGGGTGGGGACGCCTTCGTCACCTGCTTGGATGGTATCGGAAAAATCACGATTGATGGCGTTGAATATCTGCTGCACGAAGGAGAATCTATTGTCATGCCAGCAGGCCATCCCCATGCGGTATATGGGCAGGAAGCGTTCAAGATGCTTTTAGTAGTTGTATTTTAATCAAACGCAAAATTGACAAAGGAAGGTGATTTTATGAAAGCAGCAAAAGTAGATAAGGATCTCTGCATTGGCTGTGGGCTTTGCTGTGGATCTGCGACGAGGTTTTCCGTATGAACGAGCAGGGAAAGGCGGAAGCGTATCAACCAGCAAACGCTGAAAATCAAGGTGCTGTACAGGAGGCCATCGACTCGTGTCCTGTGTCTGCAATCGCCTGGGAAGATTAATTCAAACGCGTCTATATGCTTTTTTGATTGAGAAGAAACCACATTATTTCAAATTTTAATCGTTTTTAGGAGGCATATTATGGAACAAAAAATGTTTTGCTATCAGTGTCAGGAAACCGCCGGGTGCAAGGGCTGCACCATGTCCGGCGTATGCGGAAAGAAACCTGATGTAGCGGCCATGCAGGATCTGTTGGTCTATGTCACAAAAGGAATTTCGGCTATTACGACTGCATTGCGTCAGGAAGGTAAGCAGGTATCTGCCAAAATCAATCACTTGATTACTCTGAATCTGTTCACTACCATTACCAACGCAAATTTTGATAAAGAGAGCATTGAATCAAGAATCCGTGCTACACTGACCGAAAAGGAAGTTCTGCTAAAGCAAGTTACCAATCTGACTGTTCTGCCTGAAGCCGCAAAATGGAACGGATCTGAAAACTGGGAAGAAAAAGCCAGAACTGTCGGTGTTCTTTCTACCGAAAACGAGGATATTCGCTCTCTGCGCGAGTTAATCACCTACGGTTTGAAGGGACTTTCCGCTTACTCGAAGCACGCAAATGTGCTGTTGAAGGACAACGATGAAGTTGACACATTTCTTCAGAAAGCACTGGCTGCCACGCTGAATGACAACCTTAGTGTAGAAGATCTGATTGCTCTAACAATGGAAACGGGAAAATACGGAGTATCCGGTATGGCAATGCTGGATAAGGCTAACACAGACAGCTATGGAACCCCCGAAATTACAAAGGTAAATATCGGTGTCAGAAAGAACCCCGGCATTCTGGTATCCGGCCACGACCTGCGCGATTTGGAAATGCTGTTAGAACAGACACAGGGAACTGGAGTGGATGTGTATACGCATTCCGAGATGTTGCCAGCTCATTATTATCCCGCTTTCAAAAAATATCCTAACTTTGTTGGTAATTATGGGAATGCTTGGTGGAAACAAAAAGAAGAATTTGAATCCTTTAACGGGCCTATTCTAATGACAACCAACTGCATTGTTCCTCCTAAGGATAGTTACAAAAACAGGCTTTACACTACCGGCGCTGCGGGATATCCGGGATGTACACATATTCCGGGAGAAATTGGCGAACAAAAAAATTTTTCTGCGATTATTGAGCATGCAAAAAAATGTGTCGCTCCGAGTGAAATCGAAACCGGTGAAATCATCGGCGGATTTGCCCATGCGCAGGTTCTGGCTTTGGCAGATAAAGTTGTAGAAGCTGTAAAAAGCGGTGCAATCAAAAAGTTTGTAGTTATGGCGGGCTGTGATGGTCGAGCAAAGAGCCGCGACTACTATACAGAATTTGCTAAGGCTCTGCCGAAGGACACTGTCATCCTTACTGCCGGTTGTGCAAAATATAAATATAACAAGTTGTCTTTAGGCGATATCAATGGCATCCCACGTATTCTGGATGCAGGTCAATGCAATGATTCCTATTCCCTTGCTGTTATCGCTTTGAAACTCAAAGAGGTCTTTGGACTTGACGATATTAACGATCTGCCAATTATCTATAATATCGCATGGTACGAGCAAAAAGCTGTTATCGTTCTTCTGGCTCTTTTATATCTTGGCGTGAAGAATATCCACCTTGGCCCTACACTTCCGGCATTTCTCAGCCCGAATGTTACAAAGGTCTTGATCGAGAACTTCGGCATTGCAGGAATTGGCACTGTGGAAGAGGATATGGAGAAGTTTTTCGGTATTAACGCATAAAAAATACTCCGTCAAAAGAAATAGATCCAACAGGCATAAAGAAACCTCGGAAACCCTTGTAAAATGGGCATCCGAGGTTTTCTGTCTGTTATTCGAATCTGACAACGCCTAATCATTTTGTTTTCAGACTTGATTTCGGGATTGTCAAGTTTTTTGTGTAAGTTTTAAGAAAAAATTTTAGGGGTGGGAGAACCTCCCCGTTTACATCATCCATCAATTTAACAAGCTACTTCGATAAAGTTCCGCTAGTAAATTATACTACTGCATAGAAATGATTCCATTATGATCTAAAAGCTACTATTTTCATATTTTCTGATTCGTATTTCAAATCCATAAATATCTTCAATCGTATCTGCGATATCACGCTGACTCATCCCTTTGGCATACATGGACAATACCTTATCCTGAATATCCGAAACATCCCGTTTTCTTTTTGGTACAACCACCGGTTCAAATGTTCCCTCACGATCCCTTGGCACTTCAATGGGAACGTCACCAACCGTTGTTTTTAAAGTTTTTTTGGAATAACCATTTCTTCGATTTACAGTTTGATATTGTCAATATTAGTTGACACATTTTCCTCAAGGATATCACTGACTATGCCGCCATCTCCAAAGCCTCATAATACTGCCTGCGTTTTATCATAGGAGGAAGGCCGCCATTGGCTGAGCAGATCCTCCGGTTATTCCAGTAACTGAAGAAGTATCTCCAGATAAGCTCCTTTAAATCCTCTACTGTCATCTGCTTTGTGTCATAGCGGTTATAGAGAAGCTCCGTCTTCATTCTAGCCCACATACTTTCACACCGTGCATTATCATGGCAGCGTCCTCCGGCACTGTTCATGCTTTGATGGATGTGGTTCTCCCAGATGGCCTGACGGTAGGTCTCACTGGTATACTGCGTTCCACGGTCACTGTGGATGACTGCACCTTCCAGTGCGGGATAAGCAGTCAAAGCATTTTCCAGTGTATGGACACACAGCTCTGCTTTCATAGTTGTTTCCATTGCCAGTCCAAGGACGCTAAGATCAAAGCAGTCGAAAATCGCAGATACATACAGTTTTCCATTGGACGCCGGGATCTCCGTGATGTCTGTAATACATTTTTCCAATGGGGCATTTGCATGGAAATCCCGTTTCAGCAGATCCTCCGATTTCATGGATTCCCGATCTGCTTTTGTGATCCCATTCGGCTTTCTCTTTGGCCGATGGCTCAGACCCATCTGGTTCATAACCCGGTATACGGTCCGCTCACTGGGAATACGCACTCCCTCTGGCTGTTTCAGCAGCAGCGCCTGATACATACGGCTCCGTCCATAAGTATCGTTACGTCCTCACTGACGATTTCTTCCATGGCCTGTGCCAGATCCTGATACTTCCAGGGACGGTCTTTGTTAGCAAGGTATTTATAGAAGCCTTGTCGGCTGATACCAAGCATTCGGCAATAAAATGCGATTTTTCCGGTAATCCTGCCGTCCTCTGTTTTCAAAGCCAGAAACATCATTCTCTGGTTTTTGCTGACTTCCGACGGCTGGCGGCGAAAAAAGCGCTGGCTTCCTCCAAAAATTCGTTTTCCTCCTTCAGACGTCGGATTTCTTTGTCCTGCTCCTTAACCCGCTTACGCAGCATGGTAATTTCTTCTGAAAGACTCATTGCACTGGCAGGGGTATGGGAACCTTCCCCGATATCCAGTTTACCGTTTCTTACGGCTTTTAACCATGTGTGGATGGTTCCTTCAGGGATTCCTAATTCTTTCGCGGCTTTAGTGCCACCGATTTCTTTGGCAAGTTTTACTGCCTGTACTTTGTATTCCTGGTCATATTTACGTGCCACTTTGAATACCTCCTTGTTCTCTTGATTTTATTATGAAATCCTTGAGAACAAGCTGTCAACTTTTTTTATACCACATCAGAAGATACCAGAGTAACAGATGATCTGGTAAAACGCTTGAGAAAAAAATTGCGGGAAAGAGGAAATACTGCGAAGATTGAGACAATTTGGGGCTATGGCTATCAAATTTAAGAAATTTAGAAAAATGAAAGTATATGAATCAAGCGGGTATAACTACAAAAAACACCTTCCATGCTCCTAAAAGGAGATTGGTTGAAAGAAGGGAAAACACATATCGCATCGGCAGAAGAACAGGGAATCTGCAAACTATAGGAAGAGATAGAAAAGGCATTGAGAGGTTAGATATGGAAGAATTATTACAGATTTTAAGCGAGATACAGATTCCTTTTGCCTATCATCATTTTGCAGAAGAGGAATCGCCGGAGCCTCCATTTATCTGCTATCTGCTCTCTGGGAACAATAACTTCTCGGCGGATGGCAAGATCTATTACAAGATAAATGAGGTTCACATAGAATTGTACACCGATTGACAATAACGCAGAAAACGGCGCAATTATCCCGCTATGAGGCGTGTTGTTATCAGGTGTTGCCACAGTTCATTGAACTCTGGGGATTGAATGTACAGACGGATGTGGAGGCTAAAAAAATTTCGTCCGACAGACCGTGAAATGACAACACCACTCTTCCTGTTAAGGTGTGTGCAGTTAGGCTTGTCGATGGCAGATTTGGAAATGCTGTCGATAAGCCTTATCAATGATATGCATGCGGAAAGCAGAAATGATGAGTGTAAGTATGCGCAGATTGCAACACAGGAGGATTTTGATAGGTTCTAAGAATATTTTTTTGAAAAATGCATAAAATATTCCCAACTTTATTCCCAATGTGCTATAATAACTATGTTGGGAATAAAAGTTGGGAAAAGGATGACGATTTATGAATATCGAAAAATTAGTTTTAGATTTATGTTCATATGACGCTGAACAGGAATGGTTTGAATTTAAAGAAAACTGGTTTCAGCCAGAAGTGTTGGGCGAATATATATCCGCATTGTCAAATGCAGCAGCATTTCATTATAAGCCACAAGCATATTTTGTATGGGGTGTAAATGATGAAACTCATGAAATTGTGGGTACGACATTCAATCAGTATTGTGACCATAATAAAGAGCCATATCAAAATTTCTTGGCGAGAAATTTGTCACCAAGTATCAACTTTTCATTCGAGGAAGAAACCATTGATGGTAAAAGAGTTGTTGTTCTGGTAATTCCTGCTGCTGAGGAGATACCAACTGCATTTAAAGAAAAACGATATATCCGTATTGGTTCTTCTAAAGCAAACTTGAAAGATTACCCCAAAAGGGAAATTCAGTTATTTAAGATTTTGGATGGAAGAGTGGAGACGATTGAGACACTGCCAGCAAAATATCAGGAACTGACATTTTCTAAATTGTTTGGATATTATGGTTCAAAAGGAATTGTACTAAATGAAAAGACCTTTGAGAAAAATCTTGGATTGAGAAATAAGGATGGAGAATATAACCTGTTGGCACAGCTGCTTTCAGATAATTCACATTTCCCATTAAGAGTATCAATTTTTGAAGGAGAAACGAAAGGTTCCAATTTGTTTTCGGTAAGAGAATTTGGTAATAATTGTTTGCTATATACTTTGGATGATGTATTAAGATACGCAGATGTATTAAATTTGATTCAGACAGATGAAAGTGAGCGCGTAGTGGAACGTCCAGAAACACCGTTGTTTGATAATAAGGCTTTTAGAGAAGCAATCATAAATGCTATTTTGCACAATCTGTGGATTAGTGGAAATGAACCGATGATTTCTGTATTCTCAAACAGAATTGAAATCTTATCGAGAGGAACATTGGCACCAGCACAGACTATGGAAGGATTTTTCTTGGGAGAATCAATTCCAGTAAATGAAAAGCTATCAGAAATCTTTTTGCAGTTGCATATCAGTGAGAAATCTGGTCGAGGAGTGCCTAAGATTATTGAAACTTACGGAAAGGAAGCATTTACTTTTAGAGAAAATTCAATCGTTGTAACAATCCCACTTCAGAAGATTAAAAAAGTTGGGGATAAAGTTGGGAATAAAAAAGGATTAAACTCAAGAAGACAAAGAATTATAACAGAAATGAGAGATAATCCTAATATTACTACCAGCGAATTGCATCAGATACTGGGGATTAGCGAAACGGCAGTAGAAAATAATCTGACATTTTTGAAAGAAAATGGATATGTAGAAAGAGTTGGTTCTAAAAAGACTGGTTATTGGAAGGTGCTTGAATAGCTGTTACAAATTATATAAAAATGAGATGAAGCATCTATCAGAAATGGTAGGTGCTTTTATTATGCAAGGAAGTGAGGAGTTCAATATAAAAGAAATTTCAAAAGAAGATGCTTTGAGAATGATTCGGAAATATCATTATTCCAATACTCTTCCGAAGATAAATAAATATTTTCTTGGATTTTCTTTGGAAGCTGAATTGGTTGGTGTAGTTACCCTGGGTTTGAGCACGGGGAACTGGTATATTTTATTGTGAAGCCAACCAATATCTCAGTGCTTTTAGAAACCAGTATCGGTGCCAGAATCTATGCATTAATGACGGTACTCAAAGGTGTGAT
>OOAY01000173.1_pt1 | contig 48737 bp, 40 predicted proteins | sample 1670961 | NCBI WGS metagenome assembly OOAY01 (sample SAMN06348108, study PRJEB24527) | human gut metagenome | biome: human gut; feature: ankylosing spondylitis patient; material: feces | host: Homo sapiens | place: China | collected 2015-10
ATGCAATAACATAGATTATGATAACTCAAATGATCTTAATGCAGCATTTCCGTTACCGCGATAGGTCAGGTAAAGCGCCTGTATTCCATCCGGAATCATAACCGGTGCGGTATACTTTTCCCAGACATTGGTATATTGAACCTCTAATGTCGCCAGTACCTCTCCATCCCATGCTGTCTTTACTTCAAAAGTGCCATCTGCATAGCCCCGGATCCAAATACTGATTTCACGAATATCATGGCAGTCAAAATATTTGAAGCCGATGGTAGTTGAATCTGTAATATTGGCAATATATCCAACTTCTTCGTCTCCATCCCTGCCGTCCTGCATTACTCGTGGAAAATTCCCTTCGCCCACATAAACTGATGAGGTATCGGTAAACAGATTACATGCAAGATAAGCGGGGTATTCGCCTTTACCCTCAAGCGGACCTCCATTTAAACCGCAGGAGGTAATTTTTACCTGTGGAATACTGCCGTCCGGCATAATCTGCAGCTTTTCAGCACATCCCTGTCTGCTGTACCAGGTATTATTGGTATGCCTGTGATAAAAAATGTACCAGTCCTCTCCGATCTGCACAATACTTCCGTGATTATTGGCACCGTAAGCTGTTGGCATATCTGCCGGCTTGTAGGTATCGATGTGCAGATCACAATTGCTGACAATAACTCCGCCATAGACAAAGTCCCTAGTAGGATTCTTGCTGGTGGCATAACATAATTCGTGCATTAATATGGATGAATAGACAAAATAATAGGTGTCACCTACTTTACGGATGGAAGGTGCCTCAAAAAACTCATGTCCCTCAAATCCGGTACCGGCACCATATTCACAGCCGGGGGCCACAAACACCGGAGCTTCCCTGATCGTCAGCATATCTGCTCCCAACACCGTAGCCATAGCTCCGGTACGGGATTTATCACCTTTTCCGCAAAATCCGGTATAAATATATGTCACATCTCCTTCCGTCAGAACCCCCGGGTCAAACTGGGGCTCATCACCTTCCTTTTCGCCCAGACGTGTGCCATCTTCATAATGAACATAGCCATAAAATTCATACTTTCCTGCCGGAGCATCACATACAGCAACTGAAACTACCGAAACCTTGTCCAACACGTAATAAAGATAGTACCTTCCGTCCGGTCCCACCGTAACATCCGGGGCATACAGACACATTTTGCCTTCCGGGTTCAGCGGATCGGCTGTCTTCGGATAAATCACACCCTCATATCTCCAGTTGCCCAGGTCATCGACCGGAGCTGACCAGCACACATAGTCTCCCATACAGAAAACATATCCGTTAAAGTAATCATGAGATCCGTAAACATATACGCGATCGCCAAAAACATAAGGTTCTCCGTCCGGAATATACTCCCAGGACGGTAAATATGGGTTAAACGCTTGTTTTTTCACTTTGATATCCTCCTTTGCAAGCCTAATCCATGTACATTGTTTCATAAAGCAAATTACTGGGTGCTAGTTTAAGCCTTCAAGCTGACCACACGATCATAGTCATATCCTCGATCCGGATTCACCTTTCCGGCATTCAGTTCGAAATAAACCACACCGTTTTCGTTTACAGGAAGCTCTACGCAGATATTTCCGTCCTCCTGCTTTTTACGCTCTGTTTTTACAAAAGGTCTGGATGATTCCCGAATCAGCTTCGTCTGTTCCTCACTCAGATTGGCAGGTTCTCCCATATCATGCCATACCTTCAAGGGATTACATGTTTCCTCATCTACCGTCTTAGTCAGGAAGCAGTACTCCTCCTGTTCAGCCGGAAATGTAAACTCCAACAGCATTTTTTCTTTACCCTGTTCTGTACTTTTACGGGCAATATTCCAGGCTACACCTAGATAATCACCGTTTGCACGTTTCAAAACGACAATATTGTCATCCTTATATACACAATTGGCTTCACTTTCCTCAAGCTTTTTGTAAAAAGCAAATGTCCAGAAGGTCGGCTTGGTAATACAGCCATTGGCAACCAGTCCAAAGCCGCCGTGGAATGGTGTAAAAGGAACTCCCAGCTCTTCAAACGCATCACCAAATGTCCAGTAGGAATAGGATTCATTCACATCTCCCAATCTGGAAAGCTGCTGTGCTATAAAGGCCGCATTCAGGTTTGTATCATGAATGACGCCCTGAGGAGTATAGGAGCTGTTGAACTCCGTGATATGAATCTGCAGACCCTTATATTCCGGGAAACTGTCAATAATATCTCTGGTTGTTTTTAAATTGGCAAAGCCGTCCTCTGCCTTCATCAGTTCAGAATATGCATAATGTCCAATACATTCCGGCGGATCAATGGTGTAATGATGTCTGGTTACGAAATCCACAGGTATGTGATTCTCATGGCAATATTCCATAAATGCCTGAATCCATTTCTCATCCGTTCCTCCACAAACAGCAGGGCCTCCTACACGGAATCCCGGATTCACTTCCTTTATGGCATCAAAGGTTCTATGGAACAGCTTAAAATATTCCTGCATATCCGCATTTTCCCAGAAGCCGCAAAGATTGGGCTCGTTCCATACTTCAATGGGCCATTGAATAACTTCCTCTTCTCCGTAGCGTCCCATCAGATGCCGCAGTAATGAATGCACCATATTACACCACATATCATAATCTTTTGGAGGAGTGGTATTTCCCTGCCAGTAAAAGATAGTCTGGCTTCCACTTGCCAACTTTTTAGGCATAAAACCCAGTTCAAGAAAAGGTCTCAGCCCCACCTTCTTATAGGCATCCATTACTCTATCCAGATAAGTATAGTTGTACTCGACCCTTACCTTACCATCCTCCTCATAGGTCTGAAAGATCGCCATATCATCACAGAATAATCCATGTCCCCGGATATGCTTAAATCCGATTTCCTTTTGAACCAAGCGCAGCTCCTCCTGATATTCTTCTGTCAATGCAAGCCCCATTCTTCCGGTTCCCACACAATAATCTACATTATTGTGAAAAAAGGCCTTTGAATCCTTTGTAATCACGATCTTTTTTCTGTCATTCTCTGTTACTCCACCAAAATTTACCATGCATGTATCTCCTTTTTCTAAATCATGTTCCTATGCAGTCACGCATCAGATGTCTGACCGCTGCACGATCCGCAGCTCTCTGATGACGATTGCCATATTAATCTGATACTATCTCATTGATTTAAAGTTTCCAATGATTTATACTATAAGAAAATTGATATATCCTCTGATGTATCAGAACGGAGATTCCAGATGACTGAAATTGAATTTGTCGGCTACAGTGCCGTTCACCCCTCAGATTTTATATATGATGTTCCGAATGGCTTTACAGGCTATCTTCTGCTTCTTTTCGACTCTCCCTCGGAGCTGCTCATAGACGGAAGACTAATGCGGACAGCCGCCAATTCTGCTATTCTGTATACACCAGGAAGCAGGATTTATTACCGTGCTGCCGGTGAAGAATACCGGAATGACTGGATTCGTTTTCGTTCCGATCACTCCTTCGTGAAGCTGTTTCCGTTAACAAACACCCCATTTCCCGTAACAGATCCGGAATACTGTCATCAGCTTTTTAAATTACTAACCTGGGAGTCCGCCTTTTTCTCCTCTGAAAGCGAAGCAAACATTACTCACCTGCTGCGGGTTCTGTTCTCCAAATTAAGAGAAGGAACCCAGAATGAGTCCCCGGGTATTCACGATCATGAGCTGGCTGCATTGCATAAGATGATCTACAATAATCCTCAGCTTCCATGGAATATAAACATGATGGCTGCGAAGCTTCACTTAAGTCCCAGTCATCTTCAGACTCTCTATCGCCGCCAATTTGGCTCCTCCTGCATGGACAATGTCATTGAAGGACGTCTGCGCCGTGCACAGGATTTATTAGAGTACAGCGAATACTCCATCCGCGACATTTCCGAGCAATGTGGTTATAATAATGTAGAGCATTTCTGCAGACAGTTCCGTCAGCATAACGGCTGTACCCCTGGACAATACCGGAAAAATGCATCAGCGGGAAGCAACAAAAGACTTCTCACCCACAATACCCTGGGAGGAAGGGAGTTTGAGAAGATTAATCGAAATATCCGGAAATAGTGTTTCGGTAGCTGCTTTATTCAGCATTTCCTTAAGCGTTCGCTTCTACCTGTAAATAAATTTCAGCTTTCCGATACCGCCATCTGCTCATAGATAATCTGGCTCTTAGCATACTCGTCCATAGTTCCACCACTAACACCATAACCAATCTTTGCTCCTGATTTTCGCTTACTATCCTGAGTCCAAATTTCATGCACATACATTCCTGGCTTCTTATATTGTGTTTGAATAAAATCTGAGATTTCATTGCAAAGCGAATCCGACAGAGTCACCTTCATTTCAATAGCTGCGTAAGATGAACTAAAGTAGTCTCCCTTGTTTTTTTGTTAATATCTCCTGACTTGTGGAACTCAGTTCCACAAGTTAAATCTACTCTGCTACCTTGACGGCTCATAGCTTCCATCTTCATCTTAAAGCTAAATGCCCTTTCACTCGGAAGTATTTCTTCCCTCTGAATATTGGCATCCACCATTTTTATAATGGCTTCATCATCAGACATTTCCTTTACGATAGCTGAGACCTTTTTCAATCCCACAATCTTTGCTGCGTGTAACCTACGATGTCCAGATATCATTTCATAATTTCCGCTCTGATCAGGTCTTACAATTACTGGATTCAGGATGCCATTTTCCCTGATACTATCAACCAAAGTGTCCATCTTTTCATCATCCAGCACCTTAAACGGATGGTTCGGAAACGCATGAATTCTTCCAATCTCTATTTTCTGAGTACCGGCAATCTCCGGTACTCCCAATAATTCATCTACTGACTGTAATTTAATCTTTTCTGCTACTCTGCTTGCCATAATTACTCTGTCTCCTTCAATACTTCCTTAGTTAATGCCATATAAGCAAATGCCACTTTAACCTTTGGATCATAGGAATAGATGCTTCCACCCTCCACACTGACCTCTGATGCCCTGACTGACATCGGTATCTCTGTTCCAAATACCTTTGTTTTTGTTATGATCGTTAATGTTTTTGTGTTTGTGTCATAGTTGTATGCCACATAAATATTCTTTTCTTCAGCTTTGAGTACAAGCTCCAGAATCTCTCTTATTTTGTCTCTGAACATGTTTCTTCCTCCTGAACTCTTCTAAGCTGATCTACCGCCCAGTATGCGGATATCCCAAAGAGGATGTTGAACCAGCCTGGGATGTCCACATATTTCCCTGCAAGGATGCAGAGGGCTATGATTATGTATTGTTTCATAGCTTGTCCTTTCTGCCGCCTTAACCGGCGGCTTTTCTTTCGTAGTTCATATTCAGAAAAAGTTTATCCTGTCTCTGGATGAGCAGACATTTGATTTCTTCTTCTGACATATCACTGGCTTTATGCTGAATTCCATTAATACGGATATTTCTTGTTACCAGTTTTAGTTCTGACATCTTCCTCACCTCTTCTTTATGGTATGGGAAATGATATGTATGGGTTACTGTTTATAAAAATTTAAGCAGTTTGTCGAACGGCCTTTGTTGACTTCTCTTTGTTTCTCTCCTATTCTTGTATTACAGGGTACTGGCATACCCCAGTACATAGGTAATTGCGAAACATGTTCGCAATCCTGATTAAAAAGCGGTAAGAATCCTGCAACTCAGGATTCTTAAGATGAAAAATAGGTGCTTCTAAATTTAGACATAACTAAAAGACTTCCCAGATAAACTGCGAAGAAAAGATTATATGCATATTAATAATCAGGCTATCAAAGGCTTCAAACTCCGAATGTATTGATACTGATGGATCTTATCAGCGACAAGCACAGTAACAAGCTGGATAATTCCTGTAAGAAGTAAATCAGCATGAAGCGTTTTCTCATTCTGGGTCTTACGATCCGCAACGCAGAAACTATCTTTGAAATGGTTGATTGACTTTTCAACATTTACACGGATCTTGTAAGTATCCTCCCATTCCTGTGAGCCGCGTTCTACACCAGGATAGGCACGAAGGTTCTTTTCAGGAAGAAGATGTACATGGATTGTCACAATGACATACGCGACGTTTTGACTTGTCGGCAGGATTGTATTCCCATTTCATTTTTGGACATACAAACTTCATGGTAGGAAGTTTGCTCCGCAAATGGGATTTGCTTCCTTCACGCCGCATCGGAAGTGATGGATCGTGAGGACAGCAGGGAATACCGTTTTCATTGACAGTATAGTCGGCTCCTTCCACAGAAAGCTTTGTTTTTAAAGGGATAAATGCTTTTTGAAAGCCAATTTCTTCAAAGAGGGATTTGTAAATGTTAATGGCATCAAACGCAGCATCTCCAAGAAACGTCTTTGAATTTATTAAAGGATGTTTCTGGAAAAAGTCAATTAAAACTGGAAGAAGCGCTTTCGAATCGGCAAGGGATTTATCCTCATCCGGTTAATCTGATTTCTTCCCTACAACGATATCAGGATGTTTTTTTAGAAAGTCCTTGTTGTAGAAAGTGATGTCACGAACAATACCAAGCCCGTTCGTAATAATGCCAAATTTATAGGCGTAACAGGAATGTCCATTGATGTACATCTGCTGGATTGCCAGATTGGAAGCCGCATGAGTTGGCATAGAGCATAAGCTGCTTGATAAGGATCATAGGAATCATCAAGGTTATGGGATCTTTTGAAAGCCTTTAGCTGCTTGATAATACGGTTGGCATATTTGGGGTTATTTTCTGTAACCCATGCTTCAATGCCAAAGGTATCGAAGATTGTCATGGAAGCAAGGGCAGGATCAAGATTTTGGCAGATCGGTTCGGTCAGATCAACAAGATGATCGAACATAGATTGTAAGTCCGATAAAAAATCCTGTTTGAAACATGTAAATTTGGAACCATCCGGAACAACATCAAAACCGCAGAAATCACGCAGTTCCTGGGAATATTTCAGAAATACGATCAGGAGTGTGTCCGTCGGGATTGAGAAAATACGCTGGATAAGAAGTGCCTTAAGCATTGGATAAAGCTGATGTTTGCGGGTTCTTCCGGTACTGGCGTAAAAATGAGAAATAAAAGAAACAGGAACAATTTCATCAAGGTTAATGGCTTCATCAAAAAGCGAAAAGAACTGGTATTTGTCGTTGTCGAATTTATTTTGGCAATCTTCAAAAATTTCTTCCAAAGTGAGTTGCTTATATGTTATCATGTAGGTATATCTCCTTTAGGTGGATTGGTTGATAGTTTCTCGACAACTCTATTTTACCATAAACCTTGAGGAGATATTTTATTTTTAACAAGAAAAAATGCCGTATTTATGCGGCTTTTGGCGTTTCGCAAACGCCTATTTGATGCTACTGTTTTGAAGGGAGATGTATTTACTCCTTTGAATGACCCTACTATTTTTAACAATTTTAAAATTGTTCATGGCGTCATTACATGGATGGATGAAGATATTGACTGTGCTCCTGAATATACGTATGAAAACAGCTATGCATATCCATCCTTAAAGTCCGCGATTTAATTTAAAAAAGGGGTGATCCCATTGAACTACGAACAGTTACTGACTGCTGCCTATCAGGAAGGATTGTGCGTCAAAGAGCAGCCGCTTACCGGGCATGACGGCCTGATCAGGGCTTATGAAGCAGGATGTGGGAATCTTTATGAGATGGCTGAATATCTGGATGCTACGGAGGAATATTTAAAAGAGGCTATGCAGTGTTACCATGCTAAATACGGTGTATACGCTGTTGTTGATAATTATGTCATTTATTTCGAACCATTTGCGGTGATACATATGATTTCATCAGCAGATTAAAGAACGGAGCTGTTATTACCAGATTCGCTATTGGAAAAATATAAGAATTTTGCTATTGAACAAATATCTCGGATGACGGGGTATCATCAGAAACTAATTGAATTACGTATTCCGAATTAATTCGCTTCGGCGTTTTAATAAAATAAAACATAGGAGGATACCTATATGAAAAAGAAAACGCTTGCTGTATTGTTATCAGCAACACTCGTTACCTCATCCATAACAACAGTATTCGCCAAAGATATTACTGTCACTATTCCAAACTATGCTTCCGATGAAGGTAACTCTAATTTACCAGAAGCAGTGGAAACTGTCACTAATTCTGATGGTTCAATTTCTTACACTCTTGATAAAAAGCAGCAGAAAAAATGGAAGAAAGACTTAAAAAGTAGTTTTGATGATTCTATCAAAGAGATTTTAGATGATGATGAGAACTATCCAAATGTTGAAGATATTACCTATAACGATGATATGACCGAATTTGAAATCAGTCTTGCCTCTTCTGATCTGGCTCCCTCAGAGTATTTTATTGGATTTCTTCCGTTGTTTACAGCGCCAGTTTACCAGCAGGTTAATGGAATTGCAGAAAAGGATGTCGACTATACTCTTGCAGTTAAGGATTCTTCAGATGGTTCCGAAACAACTCAGACTTACGAAGAAAATAAGTCAGACTGGGAATCTTTCAAAGCCTCAATGGGCGGTACTTCCTCAGATGATATGAATAATACGTCCTCTTCCGAAACAAAAGTTGACAAAATTTCATTAACTTCCGATTCTTCCAGTCTTGAATACTCCGGCTTTGAGACTATGCCTTATGAAGATGGATCATCAGACATTTTAGGTATTGTGAAATTTAATTTCACTAATAAAACAGATTCTCCCGATTCCGCAACCAGCTTTTACAATATTAAAGCCTATCAAAATAGTGTTGAGTTAACATGGTATATGGGAAACGGAAATGCCGCATGTGATAACACTTATAAGACTGTACTTAAAGATACATCTATAGAAACAGGATTTGCTTTTATGCTTCAGGATGCAGAAAGTCCAATCACTGTGTATGCTTATGATGGTTTTATGTCTGATTCACCATGTCAGGTGCAAGAAATAGCAATTAAATAAAACAAAACCGCCCCTGCTGGTAACAGGGACGGATCAAGAATCTCCGAAGAGATCCAGTACTTTGGCAAAGATATTGTATCATCTTCGGAGCAGTTGCACAATCAGAACATTTGTGTGGCTGTTATTTTTGTACTTAAAATTACATATTTTATAAAATCGAGGTGATATTTATGAGCAGTAAAGTGGCATGTCTTTACATCCGCGTCTCGACAGAGGACCAAACAGAGTTATCTCCTGATGCGCAGAAGCGCCTTTTGCTGGATTATGCTCAGAAGAATGACATGATTGTTTCCGGGGACTTTATCTTTACTGAGAGTGTTTCCGGCCGGCACGCACAGAAGCGCCCGGAGTTTCAGAAGATGATTGCCCTGGCGAAGCAGCCCTCTCACCCCATTGATGTGATCCTGGTATGGAAATTCAGTCGTTTCGCCCGTAACCAGGAAGAGTCTATCGTATACAAGAGTATGCTCAAAAAAGACAATGTAGACGTGATCAGTGTATCCGAACCACTGATTGAGGGACCTTTCGGCAGCCTGATTGAGCGTATCATAGAATGGATGGATGAATACTACTCCATTCGATTGTCAGGTGAGGTTTTGCGTGGCATGAAAGAAAAAGCCCTGCAAAAAGGCTATCAGACATCTCCCTGTCTTGGCTATACTGCAGTTGGACATGGAAAGCCTTATGTTATTAATGAGGCTGAATATGCCATTGTCTCTTATATTATGGACCTGTATGATAATCAGAACTTAGATGAGACAGCTATTGCCAGGCGTTGCAATGATCTCGGGTACCGGACGAAACGTGGAAAACTCTTCGAGCGGCGTAGCGTTGACCGGATTCTTGGAAATCCCTTCTATTGCGGAACTGTTGTCTGGAATGGAGTGGAATTTGAAGGAAGCCATGAGGTACGCCTTTCCAGGGAGCGGTATGAAAAACGTCAGAAGCTGATCACTTCCCGGAAACGTCCGGTCAAGGCGCGGAATGTCTCTGCCTGTAAGCACTGGCTATCTGGTCTTTTAAAGTGTTCTGTCTGCGGGGCCACGCTTTCTTACACCGGTAATAATAAGTGTCCTTATTTCCAGTGCTGGAAGTACGCAAAGGGATTTCATAAGACTTCTGTTGCCTTATCGGTCAAAAAGGCTGAAGAAGCTGTGATAAGTTATTTTGATCAGATCTTAGATGGGTCAGAATTTACATATGTATGCAAAAAGAAAAAGACCGATCATTCACTGCAGATCGAGCAGTTACAAAAAGAGATCGGTAAGCTCACCATGAGAGAAAGCAGAATCAAAGAGGCTTATGAGGCAGGCGTAGATACTCTGGAGGAATATAAGAATAATAAGGACCGTCTGGTATCAGATCGGTTAGAATTGACTGCTGCCCTTTCACAGCTATTGCAGGAAGAACAGTCAGAGCAGCCTGACACAGAAGAAGTCCTGAAAGAGATCCGTTCTGTTGCGGATGTCCTGAAGAATCCAGACGTAGGTTATGAAGAAAAAGGAAATCTGATCAGAAGCGTTGTGGAACAGATCATATATGATAAGGAATCCGGAAAAATGTCTTTTGACATCATTATTTCCTGAATTGAAAATCCCGCAAACCCGCATAAACACTGGGTTTTCGGGGCTATTATAGGGTACTGCACTCCGGTGGCCCGGATGGTGAAATCAGCGCTTCCCTGCGTTATCTTTCCCAGCGTTTTACCATGCCGAACCGGACGACTTCTGCTTTGCTCAACGACATAGGAACAGAAGAACTCAGTCATCTGGAAATGGTATCCACTATTGTACATCAGCTTACCCGGGACCTTTCCATGGAGGAAATTGAGAAATCCGGATTTGGACCGTATTATATCGATCACACAGTGGGAGTCTGGCCACAGGCAGCAGGTGGCGTACCATTTAATGCATGTGAATTTCAGAGTAAAGGTGATCCGATCACTGATCTGTTCGAGGATCTTGCTGCAGAGCAAAAAGCCCGTTCTACTTATGACAATATTCTCAGAGTAGTCCGAAATATACCTGAGATTGCGGATCCTATCAAATTCCTGCGTGCCAGAGAAGTTGTTCATTTCCAGAGATTTGGGGAAGCTCTTCAGTCCATTCAGGAAGAACTTGATGCCAAAAATTTCTATGCTTTTACCCCGGGATTTGATAATCCCTGCACTGCATCATGCAACAGCAATAAATAACGTACGCAGCCAAAACCTGCGACATACTGCGCGAATTTATGCGATTAGCATCGCGAAGCGTGTTACTGAGAACGGAATGAACAGTAATACGCTCTATCTTAAAAATCACAGAAATTTCATATTTGCTTTACAAATATATCTGGTGGTGCTATAGTATTCTTAGCTTAATAGCCACAAAAGTAATTGCCAAAAATATTGAGCAATTACAAACAAAAATATGATATAAAAGGGGCTGTCTCATATAGATATTATGTGACAGCCCCCTTATTGGAGGAATTATGCAGATAATCATTGTTGGGTGCGGTAAAGTTGGACGTACCCTGGCAGAACAGCTTCAGGAAGAAGGATCCGACATTACTCTTATAGACGTTTCTTCTAATGTGATCACTTCACTTCAAGATGACATTGATGCCATGGGCATCGTAGGAAACGGTGCAAGTATCAACACGCTGATGGAAGCAGGTATTGAGAATGCAGATATCCTGATTGCCGTAACCGGTTCTGATGAAATGAATCTCCTCTGTTGCCTGATCGCACAGAAAACCGGTCATTGCCAGACGATTGCCCGTGTCCGCAATCCTATCTATGCCAAAGAGATCAGCTTTATCAAGAAGCGTCTAGGTGTTACTATGATCATTAACCCGGAGCTTGCAGCTGCACAGGAAATTTCCCGTCTCTTACGCTTCCCTTCAGCTATCAAGATCGATACTTTCGCACGTGGTCGTGTAGAAATGCTGAAATTCAAAGTGCTTCCTGAATTTAATCTGGATGGCATGACAATCTCACGCATTACGGAAGCCCTGAAATGCGACGTCTTGTTCTGCGCAGTAGAAAGTCGGGATCATGTATCTATTCCCGGCGGTAATCAGGTGATCCACGACGGAGATATGGTTTCCATTCTTGCTTCCCCGGTGAATGCAGCAGCCTTTTTCAAAAAGATCGGCCTGAAAACCAATCAGGTAAAAAACGCCATTATTGTCGGCGGAGGAACCATTTCCTATTACCTTACAAAAGCCCTGCTTGATATGAACATCTCCGTTAAGATCATCGAACAGAATGAGTCCCGCTGTGAAACCTTAAGTGATCTGCTTCCGGAGGCAACTATCATTAACGGAGACGGAACCAACCGTTCTCTCCTTATGGAAGAGGGACTCTCACGCACAGAGGCTTTTGTATCACTCACAAACATGGATGAGGAAAATGTTTTCCTTTCACTCTTTGCCAAAACAGTTTCCAATGCCAAACTGGTTGCCAAGGTAAACCGCCTTGCCTTTGATGATGTCATTGATAACCTTGACATCGGAAGCGTCATTTATCCTAAATATATCACAGCCGACTATATCCTGCAGTATGTACGTGCCATGCAGAACAGCATCGGCAGCAATATTGAAACCCTTTATCATATCCTGGATAATCAGGCAGAAGCTCTGGAATTTGCCATCCGCGAAAATTCACCGGTAACAGGCATTCCATTATCTGAACTGAACCTGAAGAAAAACCTTCTTGTAGGTTACCTGAACCGAAATGGTCAGGTCAAGATTCCCCGAGGCCAGGATACCATTCAGGTCGGAGATACCGTTATCATAGTAACTTCTCAGAAGGGTCTTCGCGATATCACAGATATTCTGGAAAAATAAAGGAGCCAAATCATGAACTATTCCATTATTATCTATATCATCGGAATGATTCTGAAAATTGAAGCTGTATTTATGGCTCTGCCCGCAATTACGGCACTCATCTATCAGGAAACTTCCGGTGTAGCTTTTCTGATCACGATTGCTTTATGCCTGGTCATCGGGCTTCCTCTCACCAGGAAAAAGCCGACAAGAAAGGCTTTCTACACAAAAGAAGGTTTCGTGACTGTAGCATTAAGCTGGATCGTTCTGAGTATCATAGGAGCAATCCCCTTTGTGATCAGCCGAAGCATTCCAAATCCTGTAGATGCATTATTTGAAACAGTTTCGGGTTTTACTACAACAGGAGCTAGTATTCTCAGCGATGTGGAGGCACTTCCTCATTGTATGCTGATGTGGAGAAGCTTCACGCACTGGATCGGCGGAATGGGTGTTCTGGTTTTCATCCTCTCCCTTCTTCCACTTACCGGCGGTTATCATATGAATCTTATGAAAGCGGAGAGTCCCGGACCATCTGTAAGCAAGCTTGCGCCAAAAGTACAGTCAACTGCCAAAATTCTGTATTCTATTTATTTCGTAATGACAGTGATCCAGATCCTGCTTCTTCTGGTCGGTGGTATGCCGCTGTTTGACTCCATATGTACAGCTTTCGGTACTGCAGGTACCGGAGGATTTGGTATTAAAAATGACAGCATGGCCAGTTACAGTACATATCTGCAGGTAGTCATTACTGTATTTATGATTTTATTTGGCGTTAACTTTAATGCTTACTTTTTCATTATCACAAAAAAATTTGCTCAGGCTTTTAAAATGGAAGAAGTGCGGTATTATTTCGGAATCATCGGTATTGCAATTCTTATCATCGCCTGCAATATTTACCATATTTTCGGAAGTGCAGCCAAAGCTTTTCAGCAGGCAGCTTTCCAGGTTGGTTCCATTATCACAACAACCGGATATGCAACAACAGATTTTAATACCTGGCCGGAAATTTCGCGGACAATCCTGGTGCTGCTGATGTTTATCGGTGCATGTGCCGGAAGTACAGGCGGCGGCATTAAAGTATCCAGGATCCTGATTCTCTGCAAAACAGTCCGCAAGGAGCTTCATATTTTTCTGCATCCAAATGCGGTAAAGAAAATAAAAATGGACGGCAAAGCCATCCCACATGAAGTTGTTCGTTCCACAAATATTTTCTTCATTGTATATATGCTGATTTTTGCATCCTCCATATTCCTGATTGCCTTTGACGATTTCAATCTGATCACGAATTTTACGGCGGTTGCGGCAACCTTTAATAATATCGGACCTGGTCTGGAACTGGTAGGACCTACCGGAAACTTCGGCATGTTCTCCTGGTTTTCAAAGCTTATCCTTACTTTTGATATGCTGGCAGGACGTCTTGAGATTTTCCCGTTACTGATATTGTTTGTAAGGGATACATGGAAGAAATTTTAAAAATATTTTGGTAAAACAAATTTTATTTTTTTACACCGTATTCATATTTTATTCATATTTATTGGATATAATGAACTTTAGAAAGATGATGAATCTTTCTTATAAATATTTTTCTTTTTCATACGCGCCGGTACGAAAGTACCGGCCTCCTTCCATTTATGGGAGTTTTTTATTTATGGCATTTTTCTCACACCTTCATAATCAAACGCAGGAATAAAACTCTCTCTGGCAGTTTCACCATCTTGAAAAAATCCATTTTCAATCCCAAGCTCAAATGCATAGTCCAGAACTTTTTCATATTCTCTTCTGGTTACACAACGATTCAGTTCTGTATATTCTTTCTGCTCAAAAACCGGCGTATACTGATTCATGATACTGATATAAATCTGCTTTCCAAAAGTCTTATGTAAAAGTTTCAGAACCTTCTTTGAATTTCTTGTATGCCCCGGCAATATAAGATGTCTTACAATAGTCCCACGTTTCATATATCCCTCTGCATCAAACTGTGGCATTCCTGTCTGGCGTACCATCTCATTAACTGCTTCCATAGCCCTTTCAGGATAATCATTTGCATGTGAAAATTTCACCGCCAATTCGCTCTCCGCATATTTGTAATCCGGAAGATAAATGTCCACATATCCGTCCAGAAGTTTCAATGTCTCTGTGTTCTCATATCCACCACAGTTATAGACAACCGGAATATTAAGCCCATGCTTCTTTGCACAGTCCAAAGCTGCGATGATCTGTGGAATATAATGTGTTCCGGTTACCAGATTGATATTTGCAGCATCCTTTTCCTGCAATTCCACGAATATTTCTGCCAGTCTTTCCTCAGTGATCTCAAGGCCACTGTCACCAATGGCAATTTCCCGATTCTGGCAGAAACAGCATCTCAGATTGCATCCTGTAAAAAAGACTGCCCCGGAACCTCTGGTTCCCGAAATACATGGTTCTTCCCACATATGCAAAGCTGCCCTTGCAATCTTAACCTTCTGATCCATTCCACAGTATCCGGTTTTTCCGGCTGTTCTGTCTACATGGCAATTTCTCGGACATAAACTGCAATCTGCCAGTATGCAGCTTTCTGTATCCTGCCTCAGAGTTTTATCTTTGTTTTTTTCTGTCTGTATTTTATTTGCCTTCACTTTTCTCTTCTGTCCTTTTTTCTTTCCCCGACTTGATATCTGTGAATCGCTCACTGCAAAACAGTTCCCACAGTTTGCTTATATTATAACCGTTCAGTGCTTTCACAGTTACAGGCGGATTGCTGAATAGTTACTATCCTTTATATCATTATACTACATTCCCCAATTACGTCTATTCATATTTCACAATTTCCTTTTTCAGTCTCTTCATGATTCTTTTTTCCAGCCTGGAAATATATGATTGAGAAATTCCCAGAAGGTCTGCAACCTCTTTCTGTGTTTTCTCTGTAGCATTCTCCTTTCCCAGACCAAATCTAAGGCGGATAATCGTCTGCTCACGCGGTGAAAGCTTTCTAATTGCCTTTGATAACAACGAAATCTCCACTTCATCTTCCAGACGTCTTGAAATCACATCCTCATCAGTTCCCAGAATATCAGAAAGCAGGAGTTCATTTCCATCCCAGTCTACGTTCAGCGGTTCGTCTATGGACACTTCCATCTTTGTCTTACTGTTGCGGCGAAGATACATCAGGATCTCATTCTCTATACATCTGGATGCATAAGTGGCAAGCTTGATGTTTTTTACAGGATTAAAGGTATTGATCGCCTTGATCAGCCCAATCGTTCCGATCGAGATCAGATCCTCCACCCCGACTCCTGTGTTATCAAACTTCTTTGCAATATACACCACAAGCCTTAAATTATGTTCGATCAGAACAGACTTCGCTTCTTCTTCCTGCCCTGTTCCAAGCTTCTGCAGTATAAACGCCTCACGCTTCGGCTCCAGTGGTGCAGGTAGCACATCATTTCCACCAATATAAAAAACTTCTCCTGAACGGTTCATCACCATTCTTGACACTACCTGTAATGGATAACAGCTCATAGTCACAACCCCTCCCGTTAAAGTAATCTGGAATTCAAAAGTACCTCGTATTCCTTACCAAAAGCGGATGTTTCAAATGAAAATGCAAATACCGGATTGTCTATGCAGACAACCTCTGCGGGAGTCTGAATGCAGAGTCTCTCAAAAGTAACAGCCAGCATCATCCCCTGTTCTTTTCCTATACTGTGAAAAAAGGTAAAATGTGGATGAAGCCCGGCAGTTCCCGGTTTCCCAGACTCCCCGGGATTTTCTTTCAGGTGTTTTAAACTGCTTACGGTTTCTTCTGAACATATTTCAGATAAAACTTTTTCTGTCCCTACAGATACAGGTTTTCCGTTTACAGAATCCATAAGCAGATTTCCGGAATCATAAAATCCTTGAAAAGGATATCCACATCCTTTATAGTATATGGTTATCGGATAGATATTCTTTGTCCGTATTCTCATGGAATCCATCAGATATGACAACGCTGTAATGCCGGACCACGTTGCTGCTGCAAGGATCAGAAACATTTTGACTGTCAACTTATCACTGACGATCACTTCCCAGAACCCTCCACACAGAAATGCGGCAAAATACAGTGTAAGTATTGCTTTAAGCAGCAGACTTCCCCTTTTCAGATTACATCCGATCACAAGCATTCCTGCAGCACAGCCACCATGCAGCAGGACAAGTGCCGGAAGAAAAATCCCAGACTTCAGAAAAGATTGCAGATAAATGATCCAGCAGGAAAACACCGCACCTGCAGCAGCTCCCAGAAGAGCTCTTTTTCTGCTTCTTCCACATCGGAATAATATTCCTGTAAATCTGATCAATATGTAATCTATCAGGAGATTTGTGAAAAAAACTACATCTATGTATATTTCGTAATGCATTTCCTTCCCTCCGTCTGATACTGCCTCTGACTTCTCCTTCACTTCGGTAAGTGAGATTCATTATACGTGATAAAGTATGCGGATTTTGTCAAAACGGAGGAATTATGTCTTATTATTTGTCGCACTAAATCGACAGTTTTTATCATAGAAACCAAAATGAACATGTATTGACATATAATTGAAGTTAGAATAAAATGATAGATAATTTCTATGTTTTAGAAGGGCATCTTCTATACTGTCACAATTCAGACAGCATTTTATGTCTCTGCTACAAAACAGACTGGAGGATTTTAACATGAATAATATTACCGGACACACAGGTCTTACCGCGCTTTTAGGAAGCCCGGTGGCACACAGCATTTCCCCTTTGATGCATAATGAATCATTTCGCCTTCTCGGGCTTGACTATGTATATTTATGTTTTGATGTAAATGAAGAAACTCTTCCTGCAGCAGTTGCAGGATTAAAGACTTGCGGCATTCGCGGTTTCAACCTTACCATGCCGAATAAGAATAAAATTGTAGAATTATTGGATGAGCTTTCCCCTGAAGCCCAACTGATCGGTGCTGTCAATACTGTACTGAACGATAACGGAAAGTTAATCGGATACAATACAGACGGGTACGGTTTTATGCAATCTGTACGTGATGCGGGACATGATATTACCGGTAAAAATATAACTGTCATGGGAGTAGGAGGAGCTTCGATGGCCATCTGTGCACAGTCCGCCCTGGACGGTGCAGCTTCTGTACATATTTTTGCCCGCCACACCAGCAGATACTGGAATCGCACACAGAAATTCGCTGAGAATCTCTCTGCTAAAACAGGTTGTCAGGTCTGCCTCTTCGACAATGATGATCATACTGCATTGCGAGATTCCATTGCACAGAGTTATCTGCTGATCAATGCAACCTCTGTAGGCATGGTTCCGGATATCGACGATACCATCATCAAAGATACATCTCTGTTCCATCCTGAGCTTGTAGTGGCAGATGTTGTCTATGAGCCACAGGAAACCCGACTGCTCAGAGAGGCTAAAGCAGCCGGATGCCAGACCTTTAATGGCATGTATATGCTTCTTCATCAGGGGGCTAAAGCTTTCCAGATCTGGACCGGACAGGAAATGCCGGTTTCTGTTATTAAGGAAAAATATTTCTCTGTCAAATAGTGATTCGCATAACAGTCACATATTTCCCATCAGCTTATCTTTGATGATTGCCAGGATTTCTCTTGGAATATATATCAGAAGTCTCCATGAACGGTATCTGGAAGGAATGGGATAAATTTCTCTGCATCCACATTTCTTTCCTATGGCCGTTCCCCGGAAAACATGAAAATTATTGGTGACAATGCCCACCGAATGATTCAGTCCGATCATTCCCAGACTGAACTTCAGATTCTCTGTTGTGCTGGTAGATTTCTCTTCCAGGATCAGTCGTTCTCTGTCAATTCCATGTTCCACAAGATAATTGCACATTGCCTGAGCTTCTGTGATAGATTCTCCGTCCCCTTTTCCTCCGGACAGAACAGCCTTAGTCTCAGGATTTTCTTCCATATACTGTAAAGCCCTCCTGGTACGTTCCAGAAGGGCTTTTGTAAGCCGGGTACCTTCTACATGGGCACCAAGCACGATAATATATTCCAGATTTGGATGCTTACGCATTCTTACCGCAGCAATATTTATATTTCTTGCCGCTTCCGCAAGGACAAGGATCATTACGTCCGATTTTCTTTGCTTTGACAACTGTTCCTGATTTCTTCTGCTCGAGATAAAGTTCTTTTCTCTTCTCCGGTGTAAAGATCTCATCCCACTGTGGCAGTTCATACAGCCAGTCAGCTCTTGCATCTACCATATTCTTATAAAGAAGTTCTTTATCGAAGCACAGAGAAACCTTTGTGTTCTCATCCATTGTCTCAATCGGATTCGGAATCTTCAGACTGTCATTGATTCCATCCAGGAAACCAACCATTGTCAGAACTTCCTGTCCATATTTTTCAGCCAGTTCCTTAACTGTACCGGTTACTACCTCATCCGGGTTGCTAAGAAGCTGCTCATAAATTCCTTTTTCAATATTAAAATAATTTGCCCAAAATCTCTGAAGTTTATTACGGTCTGCCTGCTGGTCATAGGCGATGGCACGCCACTGCTCTAAGATTGTTTTATCGCTCATTTCCTTTAATCCTCTTTTCCAATATTTCATAGGTATTATGCCTGTGCGGAAACATATGGAAAATATTCCTTCCACAAGCTTTATTATTATATCATCTTTCAGTTAAAAATACAAATGATATTCTTTGTATTTTTAGTGAATTTTAAGTTACTGTTCACACACCACTATCCCGCGAGGTGTTTTGGCATGAATATGCCAAAATCCCGAGACATACAAGCCAAAATTCCATTGCCACAGGCAATCTAGTACATCGTTTTCGAAATAACTATACCACTCACTTGTCTGCGAATCCGATTGCACAGGTCTAAAAGCCTCAGCGTAGCCCGCTACGCCTGCGTTTTTATACCAGCACACTCGAATCCGCATCCTACGCGATTGGTATAGTTATTTACGAAACGCTGTACTAGAGCGTGTCTGAAAAATCATTCCCGCAATCTGCACGCCCCACTTTGCGGGATATTTCACCCGAATTCAGTTGCCGTAGCCCACTACGGCGCCCTCATCCGGGCAAAATATCCCACAAATTGTGACGCACATCTTGCAGAAAGCCTTTTTCAGACACGCTCTAGAATGAATTTTGGCTATGTTACTGAGAACGGAGTGAACAGTAACAATTTTAATTGACGCCCAGTTTCTCCAGTTCTGCTGCTGCCTGTTTAAAAGATTTAAACTGAATTGCATGGATTCCCTGTTTTCTGGCTGCCTCACAGTTCTCCGCTCTGTCATCCAGAAATACGGATTTCTCCGGGTCAAGATGGTAGCGTCCGAGCAGGGTTTTGTAAATTTCCGGTTCCGGTTTGATCTGCTTCACCTGACAGGAGAACACTGCTCCGTCTACATATTTAAGAAACGTAAGTTTATCCTCCGTTCTCTCCAGTGTGTCAGTTGCATAATTGGAAAGAATATAAACATGATATCCTTTATCTTTCAGATATCTCACCCAGGTTTCCGCATAATCTGTTTTCTCAATTGTCTCGTCAGAACGGCGCATTACCTCCCGGATATCCTTTTCGTACTCCGGTGCAGCTTTTACCATCTGATCTACATAATATTGCTCAGTCTCGCTGCTTCTGTCTCTCTCATTCCAGGTATTGCTCTGAAATACCACTTCCGCAATTTTATCACGCTCTTCCTTCGGAAAACCAAAACTGTCCAGATAGGTCTCCCAGTCATATTTTACAAGAACCTGTCCAACGTCAAAAATAATATTCTCCATATCCGAATCCACCACCTTTTTATTCCTGTTCAGTAATTTATAAACCATCCATATTGCATAAGCCATGATGGGAACCATGATCGCCACTGCAAGCGAGGCTTTAAAATAGACCTGCGAATCTTCTCCATTCCCGAATGCAAAAATCATCGGCATACAACATGCAAGAAGCAGGATTATGATTGCGATCCATGCCCCGATTTTTTTTATCTTATTATTATCTTTTTTCATAAGCCTCCAGTTATATAAAAGACACGCCGGAGAAATTCCCCGGCGTATAGTCTTATTTACCGTCTGCCGATCAGACAGGTAAATTTATCCTTATTATTTATTTCTATAGATGATATCGTCACGTCCCGGGCCATTGGAGATCATAGTGATCGGGAATCCGATATGTTTCTCAACGAACTCAACATACTTTCTGCAGTTCTCCGGCAGATCTTCATATTTTTTGATTCCGCGGATGTCGCATTTCCATCCCGGCAGAGTCTCCAGAACCGGTTTTGCTTTCTCAAGCAGTGTAGTTGTCGGAAATTCTGTTGTTACTTTTCCATCAATCTCATATCCTGTGCAGACCGGAATTTCATCCAGATATCCAAGAACATCAAGAACTGTGAAAGCAACATCTGTAGTTCCCTGAAGACGGCATCCGTATTTGGAAGCAACACAGTCAAACCATCCCATACGTCTTGGACGGCCTGTAGTAGCACCAAATTCACCGCCGTCACCGCCACGTCTTCTCAGTTCATCTGCTTCATCGCCAAAGATTTCAGAAACAAATGCACCTGCTCCTACTGCACTGGAGTATGCCTTGCATACAGTAACAATCTGTTTGATCTCATATGGTGGAAGACCTGCTCCTACTGCACCATATCCTGCCAGGGTAGAGGAAGATGTAACCATCGGATAAATTCCATGATCCGGGTCTTTCAGAGAACCAAGCTGTCCCTCAAGAAGAACTTCTTTACCTTCTTTTAATGCGTTCCACAGATACAGGGATACGTCACATACATATGGTTCAACCATTTTCTTATATTCCATAAGTTCAGCAAATAATTCATCCACATTAAGAAGCGGTTTGTGATATAAATGTTCAAGAAGAACATTCTTTGTCGCACATACACTTGCAAGTTTTTCTTTCAGATGTTCTTCATCAAAAAGTTCACTTACCTGGAAACCAATCTTTGCATATTTGTCTGAGTAGAACGGAGCAATACCTGACTTGGTAGATCCGAAAGATTTGCCGCCCAGACGTTCTTCCTCATACTGGTCAAAAAGAATATGGTATGGCATAACCATCTGTGCTCTCTCGGAGATAAGGATCTTCGGAGCCGGAACACCTCTGCTTACCACTTCATTATACTCTTTGAAAAATACCGGGATATTCAGTGCAACACCGTTGCCGATCACACTTGTAGTATGATCATAAAACACACCTGACGGCAGAGTATGAAGGGCAAATTTACCATAGTTATTTACGATTGTATGACCTGCATTTGCACCACCCTGAAATCTTACGATAATATCAGCCTTCTCAGCGAGCATATCGGTAATCTTACCTTTACCTTCATCTCCCCAGTTAGCACCAACAACTGCTTTTACCATTATATAATTCCTCCTGTATTTACCGATTACTGTTTACCCGGCCTTGCAGAATGACCTGCCGGACATCATCAGGAAACAGCAACGCTTATTATCTTTATATCAGATTCTGTAATATTCCAAACCGTTATGTTAAGTATTTACTGATCAGACATTGATCTCAGCTTTCACTCCCAGAAGTTCCTTATGGGAATCGAGGATCGGCTGAACTACTGTATTTACAAATCTCTCTGTCTGCTCTTTGGCACGTCCGATATATTTCTTCGGATCCATGGATCTCTGCAGATCTTCCAGAGAAAGGTTGAATGCAGGATCTGCTGCGATCAGTTCCAGCAGATTATTATCTTTGCCTTCTACCTTGACAGTCTTTCCGGCTTCCATGGAAAGCTCACGGATACGCTCATGAAGTTCCTGACGGTCACCGCCTGCTTTTACAGCATCCATCATGATATTCTCTGTAGCCATGAACGGAAGCTCTGCCATCATATGTTTCTCGATAACCTTCGGATAAACAACCAATCCATCTACAACATTAAGACAGAGGTCAAGGATTCCGTCAATAGCAAGGAAACCTTCCGGAATACTCAGACGCTTATTTGCAGAGTCATCCAGAGTTCTCTCAAACCACTGAGTTGCAGATGTGATCGCCGGGTTAAGGGCATCTACCATTACATATCTGGAAAGGGAAGCAATACGCTCACTTCTCATAGGATTTCTCTTATACGCCATTGCGGAGGAGCCGATCTGAGATTTCTCAAATGGTTCTTCTACTTCCTTCAGATGCTGAAGAAGGCGGATATCATTGGACATCTTGTGTGCACTTGCTGCAATTCCTGCAAGAATATTGGCAACACGTGTATCTACCTTGCGGGAATAGGTCTGTCCGGATACCGGATAGCATTCCTTAAATCCCATCTTCTCTGCAATCATCGGATCAATCTTGTCGATAGTCTCCTGATCTCCATCAAACAGTTCCAGAAAGCTTGCCTGTGTTCCGGTTGTACCTTTGGATCCCAGAAGCTTCATTGTTCCCAGAACATACTCCAGATCCTCCAGATCAAGCAGGAATTCCTGTGTCCAGAGTGTTGCACGCTTACCTACTGTAGTAGGCTGTGCAGGCTGAAAATGTGTAAATGCCAGAGTAGGCTGATCTTTATATTTATCTGCGAAAGCAGAAAGCTCGGCAATAACATTGACCAGTTTCTTCTTCACAAGCTTTAATGCTTCTGTCATTACAATAATGTCTGTATTATCACCTACATAACAGGAGGTTGCTCCCAGATGGATGATTCCTTTTGCTTTCGGGCACTGTACGCCATACGCATATACGTGAGACATAACATCATGACGCACCTGACGTTCACGTTCCTTTGCAACGTCATAATTGATATCCTCTGCATGTGCCTTCAGTTCATCAATCTGCTCCTGTGTAATGTTAAGGCCAAGCTCTTTCTCTGTCTCAGCAAGTGCGATCCAGAGTCTTCTCCATGTGCGGAATTTCATATCCGGGGAAAAAATATACTGCATTTCTTTGCTGGCATAACGTTCTGATAAAGGACTTACATATCTGTCTGTACTCATCTTCACTCTCCTGTTTTTTATAGGATATTATTTTTAATCCTTTTATTTCACTTCTGTACGTACGTTTTTCTCAACCACGTACGTTGAAATTATATAACATCATTCCTCTAAAAGCAACCACAAAAACCTTATCCCTGATGGAATTTACCAAGAAATTCTTTCATTCTCGCATGTTCTGATTCAAATACCTCTTTTGGACTCCCCTCAACTGCGATCAGTCCCTTATCCATAAAAATAATATGATCAGAGATATCTCTTGCAAATGTCATCTCATGAGTAACGATCACCATAGTGATGTGTTCTGCTGCCAGATCTTTGATTACCTTAAGAATTTCGCTCGTAAGCTCCGGATCAAGGGCGGAAGTAGGCTCATCAAAAAACAGGATCTTCGGATTCATACATAATGCTCTGGCAATAGAGACACGCTGCTGTTGGCCGCCGGAAAGCTGAAACGGATATGCATTCTCTCTGTCTGCAAGTCCCATCTGCTTTAACAGAGTTCTTGCCTGTGCATAAACCTCTTCTTTCTTTCTCTTCTGCACTCTGATCGGAGCATCTGTGATATTTTTCAGTACGGAAAAATGGGGGAAAAGATTAAAGTTCTGAAATACCAGTCCCACATCCCCCTGCTTGATGATCTCACCGCTGTCCGGTGTCTCAAGACCGGTGGCACAGCGGAGAAGTGTGGATTTACCGGAACCGGAAGGTCCGATAATACTAAGAACCTCACCCTCCTCTACCTGAAGTGAAATGTCTTTTAATACTTCAAGGCTGCCGAAGCTCTTCTTTATGTTTTTCATTTCAAATAATACCATAGCAAATATTCCTCTTAAATTAAATGATGTCAGAGTCAAAAAATATTTTATAACCCCAGCCGCCTGTCAGCGATAATAATTCAGTTTTTTCTCAATCTTATCCATTACAATCGCAACAAGAAGATTGAACACAAAATAGAAAACAGCAGCGATCACAAAAGGCATCATAGTCGTCTGTGCACTTGCAATCTGTTTTGCAATTGTAAACATCTCCGAAACAGCAACAACAAATGCCAGTGACGTATCCTTTACCAGTGTGATAACCTCATTTGTCACAGATGGAAGGATTCTCTTGATCACCTGCGGCAGGATGATTCTGAAAAATGTCTGGGCTTTGCTGTATCCCAGGATCTTTGCAGCCTCATACTGTCCCGCTGAAATAGATTCGATTCCTCCTCTGTAAATCTCTGCAAAATATGCAGCATAGTTAATACTGAATGCAATAAACACAGCGATCAGGCTGTATCCCATGGAAATACGGATTCCAAAAATAAAGTATGGTCCGAAATACACAACCATCAATTGCAGCATTAACGGGGTTCCACGCATAACTGATATGTAGGCAGACACAATTCCACGTATCGCCGGATTCTTGGACATTCTGCCAAAGCAGATCAGAAGTCCCAGCGGAAGTGAAAAAAGTAATGTCACTACAAAAATCTCTACAGAAACCACCATACCACTGGCAAGCTGCTGCAGCATTACACTTAAAGACATAAGCTTTCCTCCTGAAAAATTTCTCCTGTACAGTAAGAAAAGAGGGTGCACAAAATGTACCCTCCATTCCTTTATAATGCGGACAGCCTGCACAGATCTGTCCTCTTGTATCATAACTGTTTTTGTTCCGGCTGACTATTCAGCATCTTTCGCTGTATCAGCTGTATCTTCTTTTGCTGTGTCTGCATCGGAAGCATCATCCTCTGCTGCATCATCTTTTTTATCATCAGATTTCTCATCATCTCCAATGCAGAGCATATCTGCTACTTCATACTTCTCAGCAAGTTTATCAACTTCACCTGCATCATAAAGTTTCAGAACTTCTTCCCATACAGTATCTTTCAGCTCATCGTTACCCTTCTTAAAGCCGATTCCATACTGTTCGCTCTGGATTGGCTCGTCGAGGATCACATATTTTCCTTCTTCTCTCTGAGAAAGCTGATATTTGGCAACACCGATATCTACTGCGATGGCATCTGCAGCGCCTGAATCCAGATTCATGAATGCTGTATTGTAATCAGGATTCTCTGTCAGTGATGCAAAGCTTGCTGTAAGATCCTTATTATCATCACTGTTTAATGCATCCAGTGCTGCGGAAGCGGCCTGAACTACTACATTCTTGCCTGCCAGATCATCCAGCTTCTCAATCCCTGAATCGGCTGCAACAACCATCACCTGCTCATTGTTCAGATATGGATTTGACCATGTATAGTCATCCTCACGTCCGTTAATTGTAAATCCGTTCCAGATACAGTCGATAGAACCGGAATTCAGTTCCATATCCTTGGAATCCCAGTTGATCGGTTTCTTCACAAGCTCCCAGCCGAGATTGTCACATACTTCCTGTGCAAGATCAAGGTCAAAACCAACATACTCTCCGTTATCGTCTTTATATCCGAAAGGAGGATACTCTGCATCGAATCCTACAGTTAATGTTTTACTGTCAGCATCTGCATATACAGAAACAACGCCTGTCATCATAGAAGCTGTCATAACTCCTGCCATGAGTACTGCTAAAGATCTCTTTTTCATGATAAATATCTCCTCTTTATCTGTTTTGTTATTTATCACACAGCCACTCTACCATGTGAAAGTATGTGTTAATCCTATCACACACCTTCGCCTCTGTCAAGCGTAAGTTATGAACCTGTACTTCTGTGATAATCTTTCATAAGTCTCTCCAGAAGGGCATCCAGATTTTTTTCATCTGTTATCTCTTCCGGTACAGACTCAAAAGCTTTCAGAGACTGCCTGATTTCTTCTTTTATACCTTTCTTCAGTTCTTCATCTACTTCAAGCTCTTCCATAACCTTATCATAATCTGTCTTATCATGAACACTGCTGTATGCTATGATATAAGCTTTTAAGGCATCTTTTGAATGTGCTTCTCTGTATGCTTCCAGAAAACATTCCTGTGCTTTTTCCATCTGAAAAAGATAACTGTATGCACAGCCAAGATTATAGCGCACTGAAGCTGCGAATCCTTTTCTCTGCTCAGACAGATCCTCTCTTTCCAGGAGTTTCTGGTATACCCGGATGGCGTTCACATACATTCCGTTTTCTGTCAGTGCATCTCCCTTTCTCTTCTGACGGACTGCCGCTTTTTCTTTTCCATAAGTCACAATCCTGCTGTTAAAGCCTTTCATCTCCTCATAGGTAAGGTAATTGATCTCCTTGAAAACAGGATAGATCATCTCTTCCACACTTACATTTCTCTCCAGATTCTGTTTCAGCTTTGCAGCCAGATGCACAAGTTCAAGCTCATCTCTGAGCCAGTTGCATAATTCTTCATTAAAAACAGTATGATCAGCAAGGTAAAGATTGTGGTACAGATAATAACAGAGTTCTTCTATAGAATAAATATTCATACTGATATTCTCTATAAAATAAGGACGCTGTGCTTTTTTTGTCTGACATAAAATATATCCGCTCATTGCTCCATCTCCTTTACCATTCTACTGTCTCTGTCCAGGTTTTCCCACTGGAAGGGAACATTTCTCCGAATCCCAGATCTGTAACCGTCACTTTACATTCTGCAGATGAGACATACTGTAATTCCAGCCGTAATCTGGTAGTCTTGTCCGGACGTAGCGGAATACCGGGCAGCATCATTCCTACCCTTCTTTTCTCCGGTCTGTGGTACGTGCTTACAATAAACACAAGCTCCTCTGTATCATCAAGAATAAATTCACAGGATGCCTTACTGTCATACCAGTTATTTCCTGCCTCGATCAGCGGATAATAGGTAGGAGAACCCATCACTCTCATTTCCATCCCCACATCAGCCATAACCAGAGAATCGCTTAAAAAGCGATATCCCTTTAATGCCTTGTTCTCTGTTTTCTCTTTTCCTGCAGCGCAGGCACCCTTTGCAAAAAGATTATTTCCATAAAAAACCTTTCTTTTCTGATAGCAGAGTAACCTTACAGACTGTTCAGCCCAGTCCTGGGAAAATCCATCTCCTGTGATCTGAATGCTGGAAAACAGATCTCTGCCAAGTGTTTTCTGGACAAACTTACCGAATTCTGAATCTCTCTCCTGTCCCTCAGCAGGAAGTTCTGTCTCCACAGCTTCTTCCAGTTTTACAGTGACAGGCTTTGTTGCACCGTTCATTGTCATCTTGCGAAAAGACACGTTCTCCGGTGTAAAGGCATACCATCCCACACTGCGGTTCCAGGTTTCTCTTTTCTGTGAGAGCACATAATAATAGAAGCTTTCCCCATAATCCAGCAGCATATATTTCTCATGTGGAAATCCAATTATTTCAAATGCTTTCTGGAAATTCTCAACCTGAATTTCCGTCAGCCCGGGCAGTGTCACCGCCACACATTTAGTATTTTTGACCAGTTCTGCCACTCCCAGAAATTTAAGCATTCCCTGCAGAAACTGAGCCAGGATCTCCCATGGTGCAAGTTCCTGTCCTTCCACCAGCACAGAATCACTTTTTTCACAGATTCCATAGACATCATCGATCATGACTCCGCCCTTTTCCCGGACAAAGTAATCTGCTTCCAGTCCTACGCAATAGTCTTTCTGCTCCGGTCTCCAGCACAGAATACAGGGAGCCTCATACTGATTTCCACCCGCTTTCATAGAAAGAGAACGTGCCTCGTCTCCTTTTCTGTCATAATAGCATATCTGAGAATACTCTTTGCCAAAATCAATTCCCACGATCAAATCACGAATTTCGTTCATTTGTTCCTCCCGGTTTCAGGACAATCTGTTCCTGCTCTTCTTTCTCGATCACAAACATCTTCTTCACATACTGTTCCTGGCGAAGATACTTCTTCACCTGTGAAAACACTTCTTTCTTTTTATCCAGTCTGCGTGCAGAGAGCATCTGATTGATCATATGATATTTGCTTACAGGTGTACCCTCAATCTTATTCATTGTAAGTACCCTCTCCTGTGTCCGATTTACCCGCTCTCCTGTTACTGATTCAAAATAATACCGCAATGTCTCCCCGTAGAACAATGTAAATGATTTTGCAAAAATACCTTCATATAAATCACGCAAAGGCTCTGTCTGATATTTCACCTGATTTCCGAGGCCTGCATCCAGTGCATAATAGAGTGTCACCTTTGCAGACGGATCTGCATGGTATTCCACAAAGGTTTTATCATCCAACTGATAAGGACTTAAAACAGATACCGGAAGTTTCCCGAAGAACGCAAAGTACATTCCCTGTTTCACACATTTCTGAAGAATCTCCTCTGCATTGCAAAGCTGTTTTTTCTCCAGTTTTTTTTCTTTGGAATACGCTTCCAGAAGAGCAAGACTGCATACAAAATCAACCGGCCATTTCTCATCATAAGCCCGCTCCAGCAGACTTCTTACAAAAACACTCATCGGATATTCTTTTACAAATGCACCATATGCAGTCTGCGTAAGATATGCTCCTGTAATACGTTCCTTTCCGCTGTGATGAACATAATCCTCCAGGATCTTCTCTCCCTCTTTCCTGTAATCAGAAGTAAACATCAGAAGGCCAAGAAGCTTCTCTTCCAGTTCATAAGTATCCATCTCAAAGCCCTGCGCACTTTTCCATACAGATATCAGTTCATCTACAGGACCAAATCTGTATTCCATAAGATACTTCAGGATCACTTCATCATATTTTCCGCGTCTGTATACATCCGATGCAAGGGCAAGCAATTCGTCATCCTCCTCCATCTCACATCTTGTCAGCATTCTGCTGGTCAGCTTCAGCTGGCTCTCTATGCGGATTCCTTCATATCCGAATTGGGAAACAATGGACATTGCCTGCTGATACATTCCTCTGGAGATCAGTACTTCCAGAAGAGCTGTTCTGTCTACAGCCGCATATTTCTTATAATCCATCTGTCTCAGATAATTATCTGCTTCTTCTGCTCTGGTGTGTTCGGAATAATAAGAAAGCAGCTTCTCTCTGATACATTTCTGATATTCATCTGAAAATTCCTCTGACTCCGGGATCCTCTGGAATGCCTGAAGATTCTCCGGTTTCAGTTCTGTATGCTCACTACAGTGAAGTACCAGTCCCGGCTCTTCAATATGAAAACCAAGAACCTTATCTGTCAGTTCACGCTCATCAAATAATTTCTTGATATTATAATCTACTGTTGATACATATCTTCTCTGCTTCCCATCCTGAAACAGGATCACCGCATCATCTGTATAAATTCTTGGATAAGCTACGCCCTGGATACATGGGTAAATTTCTTCTTCCCTGAGCTGTTCATGGCGCACGATCACATAGCGTATCTTCTTATCATCACAGTACAGTCTGTGTGTAAACAACTTCTGCGCGAGCAGTTTTGCCTGTCCTTCTGTTTTGGGATTGCTTAAAAATTCCTGATAAAGGACCGCATAATTCTCATTCATCCGTCCTTCTTTCGCCTTGCGCATGGCAAAAATCTTCATATGATCCCTGTAATCCGCATATGTCTGTGGCTGACGGCCTCTGTTTCCCACAATACTTGCATAAATAAATGCCTTTTTATCATCTGCAAGAGAAGTATTATTATAGGTAAAATACATCAGAAGGGGCTTTGGAAGTTCTCTCTGATAAGATGTATCCATTGTTTCCACATAATATTCATATATCCTTGTCAGACGGATTCCTTTCTCCACTGCCAGGGAAAACCATCTGAAATATTCCGGTTTTCTCGGATTTCCAAGCATGATATATCTGCAGATTGCTTCCAGCGTATCATCGGATTCAAAAGCATCGTAGCCCATTGCCAGTGCTCTGTACATACTGGTACAAAATTCTCTCTCATACCCTGTAAGATAGGCAAATCTCATCACCAGCTCTTCTGTCAGAAGACCTTTCTCTCCCGCAAATAAAAATACCTGTGTCCAGAAACTGCTCATTCTGTGAAGAAGTGTTGTATCACTGCTTATATAATTCCATGCTTCCAGATACAGAAACGGACTCCTGCAGCCTTTCTCAAAAAGTTCCTCCATCATAAATACTAGCCTTGAAGGGGAACCCTTATCCTCCGGATTCATCTCCAGCCAGAGTTTGAACAACAGGAAACTGTCTTCCTTCTGCAGAAAGAAATTGTACAGACGTCTTATCGCCTGTTCTCTGTCTTTGTGCAATCCTGTAAGAACGCAGAGATAAAGGTAAGCACCTGCCAGTTCCAGATTCTCTCTGACAAAGTTCTGATGTTTAAATTTCTTCAGAATTTCTCTTGCCTGCTCATCCTTTTCTTCCATATGAAGAATGTATGCTTCATACATCTGATATTCCGGATAATCACAGCCTTCTTCCCTTAACTGATTAAGGACAAATCTGCTGCTGCCGATCCATGTCTTACTGTCCATTCTTTTGCAGGAGTATTCTGCAAGGTCACGTAACAGTTCCAGCTTATGCCGTTTCACATGAATCTCTGTTTTGAGCTGCACTTTCGATTCCATGGATGCAGTGATCTGATAAGTCAGCTGCTGATAAGGACTCTTCACAGTGATCTCACCAAACTGACGTCCTTTTTTCAGCTTTTCTTTACGGATTACATATTCCACCTGATAATAGCTTCCTATAAAATCCTCATCTGTGACCACATGCCTGGAAACTTCCAGAAAATCGCCTTTCGCCTCTACCTCCAGCCTGAGATGTCCCCATCCGCTCCTCTGGACTGCAAAAGTTTCGCGGACAGATTCACTGATATCATAAAAGCTGTTCTGATCTGCCTTCAGTTCAATTTTTACAGGATCCTTTTTTCCCGTTCCGATCAGAAACTCTTCTACATGCTGAAATGTCACAGGCTGTTTTGAGAGTCCCTTATAAAGAGCTTTTTCTTTCTGTCCGGCATTTCTTAACAGAAGTTCAAATCTGCGATCTGTAAAAACACGATATGCTTCTTTAAAATCGTCCTTTGCAATATTCACAAAGGTATCCATATCCGGCACATCTCCGGCTGCACTTTTCAGTTCTGCTTTCTCTGTCTGAATAAGAAATGGCAGCTTATATTCTCCAATGTCTGTGGTGAAACAAAGCCATCCCTCATGTCTCTCACCCGGGTGCATCCCCGCACCGTCAATTCCATACTGCAGTCTCACCGTAGTTCCCGAAAATTTCTCGGTTCCCGGTACCACGCGCCTGTTGGAAGATGTAATATATCCACGTATTTTCTGATTATCCTCTGTTCCGAAATACAGTTCCCCTTTGTACACATCACCTGCTTTCAGAGTCACTTCTATTTTGTCCTGCGAAAAAAGGAGCTGCGGATGTTCATGTCTGAAATTTCCACTTAATAGTTCTTCTATCGTCTTTTTCAAAATTGTTCACCTTATATCCTTGCTTGTTTCAACTCACAGTCGGTAATTTCACAGAGTCTGACGTGTCAGCAACATACTGACTGTGGTTTGCCTCATGTCAGTGGGGGATACCGATTTCTCTCCGCCCGCCACTGCCGTTCATTTTCTTATTTGCAATTCATCTCACCACCTATAGAAGGCCACTGAAAAAGTCCTTTTTGCGTATAAATTAACACAAAATAAAGTACATCAATCAACTTTGAGACACTGTATATAGTATGAAAAAACAGTTTTTCAGTGGCGTCCCTATAGAGGTGGGAGAGTTCTTGCTATATCTTGTTAAATTACAGAGCTACTGTTCACAAGCCTATTGCGTTTAATTATACACCACAAAACGCATCCGCGCAACAATCCGCTCTTCAGCTTTTTCTCCTTAATTTAATATTGCGCACAGTTAAATTGTCTTATATAATAAAATATATCTTATGATTAGAGCAGATAATTCCTTCATTGTACAGTATTTATCAGAAATAAGTATCTGCTCATAAAGAACGGAGGTGCTCTATGAAAAAATTAAAAGTATTTTCTATCTCAGCAATTCTTATTGCCATCTGTTGCTCTTTACTGTTCTCAGTTTCAGTATCCGCAGCATCAAAAAAGCGTAACAAATTTGACCATAAACCCAGCGGAAACATTTATTACTACGATGAAAACGGGCATACTGCAAAGGGGCTTGTCACGATCCGCGGAAAAAAATATTATTTTAATGAAAAGGGAATCCAGCAGAACGGCTGGCAGAAGATCAAAGGAGATTATTATTTCTTCCAGATCCGCAACGGCTGTTATGCCTCCATGGTAACTTCCCAGCGTGTAAATGGTATTTATCTTACCAAAAACGGAAAAGCACGCTATAACAGTGAAGAAAAAAGAAAACTGAACCTTATGGTCACAGCCAACCAGGTTATGCGTCACGTGACCAAAAGAAATATGTCCAAACCTGAGAAATTATGGAGATGTTATCTGAAAGCAGTCAGCTACGGATACGGTGGCACCGGCAATGACTACGATTTCCGTTACTATTACTCAAACTGGGATGTCAGCTATGCGGAGGATATGTTCTACCGGGGACATGGCGACTGTTTTGCTTTTGCATCTGCATTTGCTTACCTGGCTAACGCAGTCGGATTTGAAGCCAAGGTTATCTCATCAGGCGGTCATGGATGGGCTGAGATCAAAGGAGAAGTCTGCGATCCGAACTGGGCAAAAGGCACAGGACATATTGAAAGATATTACCGTATGAGTTATGACCTCAGCGGTGTAGACGGACGTCCCTATTATAGAGGAAACAGGGCGTATGTAATTACAATCTGATCTCATCCGGACATTTTCTGACATGTCAGGCAGATAAAACTATACGCTTCGCTGCCTGATTTATAGTAATCCTCTAAAATAACGCATCTTAATCCAAAAAGTTCCGGGTATCTGTATCTGCCAGATGTCCCGGAACTGTTACTGTTCACTCCGTTCTCAGTAACGTTGCCAAAATTCTCTATCCTGAGTTGACTTTCCTTTCTTTATATCGTATCATTAAATATTATTCATTCAAAAATATTTTTAAGAAAGAGGTTATCATCCATGCAGGATAACAAAAATTTTCTGGGCACAGAACCTGTTGGAAAGCTTCTTTTAAAGCTATCCATTCCAACAGTGATCGCCCAGCTCATCAACATGCTTTATAACATTGTAGACCGTATTTATATCGGCCACATCCCGGGGGAAGGCAGCCTGGCACTTACCGGTGTGGGAGTCTGTATGCCCATCATCATGATCGTCTCCGCATTTGCGGCACTGGTCAGTTCCGGCGGCGCACCAAGGGCTTCTATTTACATGGGAAAACAGGATAATAAATCTGCTGAGAATATATTAGGCAACTGTTTTATTCTTCAGATTATTATCTCTGTTATCCTCACTGCCATTTTACTGATCTGGGGCAGAGATTTATTACTGGCTTTTGGTGCCAGTGAAAACACCATCAGTTATGCAACAGATTATATGCATATTTACGCTTTCGGTACCTTGTTCGTACAATTAACCCTTGGTATGAATGCATTCATCACTGCACAGGGATTTACCACATTTTCCATGGTTTCCGTCCTGATCGGTGCTGTCTGCAATATTGTTTTAGACCCTGTATTTATCTTTGTTTTTCATATGGGGGTACGCGGTGCTGCATTGGCAACTGTTATCTCACAGGCGATTTCCACACTCTGGGTAGTTTTATTCCTCTGCGGCAAAAAGACACAGCTTCACCTCAGGAAAAAGCATCTCCACCTGGAGGCAAAGGTCATTCTTCCCTGTATCGCGCTGGGACTTGCTGCTTTTATCATGCAGTCAAGTGAAAGTATTGTAACTGTCTGCTTTAATTCATCCCTGCTTCGGTACGGCGGTGATATTGCGGTGGGAGCCATGACCATCCTGACCAGTGTTATGCAGTTTGCCATGCTTCCTCTTCAGGGAATTGCGCAGGGAGCACAGCCAATTTCCAGTTATAATTACGGTGCCAAAAACGCAGACAGAGTAAAGAAAACTTTTCGCTTGCTTCTGATCACCTGTCTGTCATATTCTGTACTCCTCTGGGCTGCTGTACAGCTTGTTCCCAGAGTATTTGTAAGCATTTTTACGGCAGATACAAGTCTTATCGAATTTACTGCACCAATGCTGAAAATCTATCTGGGTGGTCTGTTCCTCTTCGGTATCCAGATTGCCTGTCAGATGACCTTTACCTCCCTTGGAAAGGCAGTAAACTCTATTATTGTTGCTGTTGTCCGTAAGTTTGTACTGCTGATCCCGCTGATCTATATTATGCCTCATATGATATCTGATTCAACAACAGGCGTATATATGGCAGAACCCATTGCAGATATTACTGCTGTGATCTTTACCTCTGTTTTATTTACATTTCAGTTTAAAAAGGCACTGGCAGAAATTCAAAATTAAATACTGTATAAATCCATAATAAGGGGTGAACATTACAAAACGTTCACCCCTTAAATTATGCATTTCTATAGTCAAACGGATATTCTCAATCCGCTTCGCTACTTGATTGATTAAAACAAGTCATTAATCACTTCCTGTACTGTCTGCAAACGCTCTGCTTTCCATGCTTTTGCACCACAGAAGAGAAGTCCCTCATCTACATTCCCTTTTACTGCATTGATCAGTCCGTCAGTAATACAGTAAGGTATTTCTTTGGGGCTACATTTTACAAGACATCCATGACAGGGACTGTGTGGAATCTGTTCGCCGTTCATGACACGGGTCATGAATTTGTTCATAATGGCACGACCTGGCATTCCTACCGGGCTTTTTACAATGGCAATGTCGGATTCTTTTGCTTTTAAATGAGCTTCTTTATAGCGGATGTCTGCATCACATTCTTCCGTTGTAATAAAACGGGTAGCTACCTGAATGCCGTCAGCACCCAGATTATCCACTTTTTGGACATCCTCTCTGTTATAGATACCACCGGCTACGATCACTGGGATTTCTGTCTCATATTTCTCTGCGTAGCTTTTTACTGTTGCGATGATTTTCTTTATTTCTTCACTGTAGGATTCTTCAGTATATTTCTCCAGTTCTTCTTTATGAAAGCCAAGGTGTCCGCCTGCCTGAGGACCTTCGATCACTACCAGATCTGCAGTTCTTTTGTATTTTCTGTCCCAGTATTTCAGGATTACTTTTGCGGATTTGTCTGTAGATACGATGGGCGCAATCTTTGTCAGACTTCCTTTTACCAGTTCCGGAAGCTCTGTGGGAAGTCCCGCACCGGAAATAATGATGTCTGCGCCGGCTTTTACTGCAGCCTTTACGTGAGATGCATATTCTTTCAGTGCAACCATAATATTGTATCCTATAATTCCGTCTTCGGAAATCATACGGGCTTTTTTCATTTCACCGGCAATGGCACGTTCGTTGGCTGCTGCCGGATTTCTGTCGAAATCTTCTTCCCTGTAGCCGATCTGTGCAGTGGAAATAATACCAACTCCTCCTGCTTTCGCAACAGAACCTGCAAGTCTGCCAAGACTGATCCCAACTCCCATTCCCCCCTGGATCAATGGAACTCTTGTGATTTTATCTCCTATTTTGAAATTCTTCATTGTGATTCTTCTCCTGTTATTTTGTTTGTATTTTAAATATTTTGATATTCAAAGTATATCACAATATTCATTCTTGTCAAGCGAAACCAGTTTATATAGTTTTTAATACTATATAAGTCCACAGATTTTGACAAAAAATCCGCTGATACGATCAACTTGTGTAATCATATCGGCGGATTTATTCTATCTGATATATTTTGCCATCACCGGTAAAAGTACCTTCATATCAATTGGTTTTGCCACATGATCATTCATTCCGGTCGATATCGCCTTTTGTCTGTCCTCTGCAAAGGCGTTTGCTGTCATTGCTATAATGGGTATGGAAGCTTTCTCCTCATCTTTCATTCTGCGTATCCTGGCTGTAGCGTCATATCCATCCATCACCGGCATCTGAATATCCATAAGAATCATATCATAATATCCGGAAGCTGCTTTCTCCAGCTTATCCAGACAGTCAGCTCCATCCATTGCGCGGTCTGCAATAATCTTTTGTTCCGCAAGCAGTTCTATCGCAATTTCTGCATTCAGATCATTATCTTCTGCAAGAAGAATACGTTTTCCTTCCATCCTCTTTAATGCATCCGGCTGTTCAGATATCTGATTCCTGTATACATCCTCTTCTGATGCTGTATCAAAAGAAATATCTACAGTGAATTTTGTCCCGGCACCCTGCGTACTTTCTACCCGGATACTTCCTCCCATCAACTCGATCATGGATTTTACAATAGGAAGACCCAGTCCTGTACCAGCGACCTTGTTCTCTGTGGTTGTATGCTCTCTGGAAAATTCTTCAAAGATATGTGGAAGATATTCCTCGCTCATGCCAATGCCTGTATCTTCACAGGTAAAAATAAGCCGGGCTTTCCGGGGATCCTCTGAATCCTTCTCATATATCTTTACATGAACCCCATGCCCATCTGACGTATACTTTATCGCATTGCTGATGATGTTCAGCATTATCTCCTGAAGTTTCACCCTGTCACAAAGGATAAAGGTATGATATACATCCAAATCTACCGAATACTGCAGGTTCTTCTTCCTTACATCTTCCTCAAATACTGTGTTTACCGTATGAAATAATGTGTTTATATCCTCTGCTTTCAGCTGCAGAGCTGTAGTGCCGCTTTCAATACGGGCTATCTCCAGGATCTGGTTAATAATCGTCATCAGCAGATTTCCGGAAGAACAGATCTTTCCCAGATATTCTTTTGCCTTTTCCTCGTTTTGAAGGTTCTTTTCCAGTAATCCGGAAAAACCTATGATCGCATTCATTGGCGTCCGGATATCATGGCTCATATTAAACAGAAATCGTGTTTTTGCTTCATTGGCACTTTTCGCCAGTTCTGCCGCTTTCTCAAGCTCAGCAGCATATTGTTTTTCTCTGTGTTTTTTGCTGAATATCTGATAAAAAACCATAGCGATCAGCAACGAGAATATATACGAAGCAATTATGGAAAGAATCCATTGAGAAACCGGAGTCCACCCATTGGAAGGCGCAATATCAAAATACCATGTGTTATTCGGGATCTCACATTCTATCGTCAGGCTGTTTTCCGGCATATCATCCTGACTCTGGGCAAGAATAACCTTATCTCCACTGCTTCTGTCATAAGACCAGATCTTATAACTGAAATCTGCCTCACTTAAAGATTTCAGATTTATATCACTCATGAAACGATCCCAGTCAATTACCTGGAGTACAAATCCCCAGAAACTACTCTCTCCGAAATCATCGGTTCGATAAACCGGTTTAAAAAGTAATGCTCCTGTTCCTCCCTGCTTTAACTGATAGGGACCGCCAAGTGTATATTCCCCGGTTTCCTTAGCCAGAACTGCATCTTTTTTCCGTTCGTGTTCCCTCAGAACATCCAGTCCAAGAGCCTCTGAATTTCCCTGCATAGGATAGATTTCGGTTATGATCCCTTCCGGTGCCAGCTCAAACGCCTTTACCACACCTTCCTCATTAGGAATCTTTTCTGCCAGTTCTGAAAGAGTGTTTTCATCCATATCCGATCCATCAATGATATAATTTCCCAGAAAATCAGAAATCATTATATAATTGTCCAGCTTTGCCTTGACTCTCCTTATCGTGCTTTGTGCCATATAAGTTCCCGATGCTTTTTTTTCCTTTTCCTGATATCGGAGCATCTGACTACACGCAAAAAATGCGATCAGGAAAGAGAGAAGTCCTATAATATAGCAGTATTTTTTAATATGTTTAGCAGCTGTACTATTTATTTTCATTGAATTTTCCTCGTTATGTTTTCTTCCAACTGTTTTTCATCGGGCTGTGCAATAAAATCGAATGGTATCTATCACTTTCTCCATTTGAAGGGGTTTTGAAAAATGTTCGTTCATTCCTGCTGCTTTACCCTGTGCAATATCATCCAGAAAGGCATTGGCTGTCATAGCAAAAATGGGGATAGATTTCGCATCCTCTCGATCCATTTTTCTGATTCTGCGGGTAGCTTCCAGACCTCCCATTTGTGGCATCATCAGATCCATCAGAATCACATCAAAGTATCCGAGCTCTGAATTCTCAAAGATTTCTACGGCTTCCCGTCCATTCCATGCCTTTGTCACTATCATTTTTTCTTCTTTCAGCAGAAACTCAGCAATTTCCATATTCAGCTCATTATCTTCCACCAGCAGAACCTGAATCCCCTCTACTGAACAGTTCTGATACATATGAGATTTCTTTTCCTGTTCCTCTGCAGAGATTTCAAAAGAAATATGGAGAATAAATTTGGTTCCTTTTCCCTGTATGCTATCAAAGAAAAGAGTTCCTCCCTGCAGTTCTGTCAGTTTTCTGGCAATGGCAAGTCCCAGACCGGTACCTGCATATTTTGTTCTGGCTGACTGCCCTTCCTGGGCAAAAGGCTCAAATGCCCTTTTCTGAAATTCCTCACTCATGCCGATCCCGGTATCTGTACAGGTCAGTTCATATTCCGCAATGGTATCCGTATAGGAAATCTCACGACAGGTAACTGTCACAGAACCGCCATCATGATTATATTTTACTGCATTGCTGCCGATATTCATCAATGTCTGCTGGAAATGTACCGGACTTCCTATCAGCTGTGTATGGATGATTTCTCCATCTTCTACATAATAATTGACACCAGCTTCATTTGCCTGCATCCTGGTGATTTCATTCGTATTATGCAAAAGTTCCAGCAAATTAAAGTGCTTTCTCTCAAGCTGTATATTGCCGGATTCCAACTTATTCATATCCAGCACATCATTGACAAGATTTAAAAGATAACCGGAAGCAGTCCTGATCTTGGTACGTGCTTCCTGCTGAAGCTCCAGATCATCGGGATAACGATCTGCAATATCCACACAGCCCTGGATCCCGTTGATCGGTGTACGGACATCATGGCTCATTCTCCTCAGGAAATCCGTTTTTGCCAGATTGGCTTTCTCTGCCTCCTGAGCAGTTCTTCTCAGTTCTTCCCGGCTCTCCAGCTCAGATATTTTCTGGTCATTAATATCTCTCGTCACATAGAGAACATTGGTCACTTCCCCTGCTTCGTTTCGCAGTTTCACAATAAATCTGGCCTGGTGCCAGACTCCGGTTATGGCTCTGTATTCTGTGGAAATCTCCTCTCTGTTCTTCAGACGTTCTGCCAGTGTGGAAGCATCCAGGAATTCTCTCATTCTTTCCTGAAATTCGGGAGCTACGATTTTCTCTCTGGCTTTTGTAAACTGAACAGAAATCTTTCCACTTCTACCAGTCAGACGGTGCATGGATTCCTTGCTGGAAATCTCCTCATAGGTATCATGGATCAGATCCATCCGGTAGATGATCCAGTACATTTTGCTGATTGCAGAGATGATCTCATTATTCATTTTCAGATCAGCCATAGTCTCTTCCATCTGCTGCTTCTTTTTCATATCCTCCTGCACAATATCATCAATATAGCGAAAACCCATAATGATCTTATAATCATCCCTGTTGCCTGTCTCCAGACGGATCACCTGCAATTCAAAATACTCATGCCCGGCATGGTTTTTCACTGACTGATAACGATATGCAAAACGTTTGTGATTCCGCAGATACTCTATGAGAGCGTGACGTTCCATCTTCCGGAGAAAATCCGGTGCTGATTCCCAGATTACATAATGATCATAATAATATCTGATTCCAGAGGTATAACTGGATTTCAGCTCCGGCATCTCATCAATCTCTGCCCAATTGGAATGTATGCTCTGTTTGATCATTTCCAGAGTATCATTTGCCAGATCACATAAATAAAATGAGGTATAATCTACGCAGAGAGCTTCCAGGATATGCTTCTCCTTCTGAAGTTCCTCCAGATTGCTCTCCAGTGTTTTCTGTTTTTCCTCAAGCATCCTGAACATACGCAGATTATTCAGTGTACTGGCAAGATGTCCGCCTGCATTGGAAAGAAGCGATATGGAAACACCGGGATTAACCAGCTCCGGATTATCCAGACCGATAAAACCGCTCAACTGCGTATTTGCAAACAAAGGTAAAACCAGCAGAGAATGAATATCCTGAACCTTCAGGATGTCATATTCCGAAGGCATGGTTTCGCGTATTTTCTCCAGATCATGAATAATTATGGTTTCTCCACAAAGAAATTTCTTATGCCACACCGGCATACTATCGGCAGAAATACGAATCAGATTGTCAATCTGTGGGATGATCCCTTCTCTGCACCATTCGAAGGTATTGCTATAATAATCCTGCTTTTCAGACAGCAGTTCAAAAATATATACTCTGTCTGCATCTGTATATTCACCAGTGTATTGAAGCAATGCAGGAATACAGTCCTTCACTTCTTTCTCATCCGACGCCTGATTGATGTCTGATATCAGAGACAGAATCTGATTCAGCAGTTCCAACTTTTTGTTAAATTGCCTGTAGTTAATCTCATGTTCTTCATTCTTATTATCGTTTGCCTTAAACTTTTTCATATAATCTCCCAACACTTATATAGAAAGTACCACCGCGTTAATGCCTGAAAACAAAAAAGAACAGCCGATACATATGTTCGAACTGTTCTCCTACTTCTGAAGTCCATACAGCATTGACATTACTGTTTCCTGCTCATTTGTACTTATACCGCTCCGTATCCGTAAAACTTCCCTTTAAACCATTAGAGGAAGTATATTTGTAAATAAAATTTAAAGATACTTTCGTTTCTGCAAAAGTCATTTTCGCTTATATCACTTTCATAATATCACAGACAGTAACTTCATTGCAACTTCAATTCAAAATGATTTCTATTTGTTTTTATAAATCCTTCTTTCTGTAACTTTGATATCTCCGTAGACATTGCCGCACGGTCAATGCACAGATAATCTGCCAACTGCTGCCGGTCAAAAGGAATATCAAAAGATAACGACGAATGTCTGATAGACTCTGCCGACAGATAGGACAATATTTTATCCCTTGTCGTTCGCTTGCCCACATGTGTAATCTTGTCGTTTAGGATCAATATCTTATTTGCCAGGACACTGACCAGGTTGCGGATCAGCTTCTGATGGTGTTCGCATGCAGTCGGGCAGGAAATCAAAAGCCTTTGGACATTTAGCAGAATAATCTCACAATCCGTATCTGCCACCACGCTGACATTCAGAACAGCCCCCGGACTTGCTGCATATGGCTCGCCAAAAAAATCTCCGGCATGACATTTCGACAGAATATTCCGATGCCCCCAAAGGTCTTCCTGAATAACAAGAACACAGCCTGACACTACAAGCCCCATCACCTCAGTAGAATCTCCTGCTCTGAAAATATAAGAATCCCGTTTTTTGGAAACTGTTGTTGCTTTTACACAATGCAGTATAGATAATATCTCATTATCAGTAAGGCCTGTAAAGAATGGACTGTTTTTTAGAATAGGTAAATATTTTTTCAAAATCATTCCTCCTTGTTGGAAATCAAACATACAAGTTGTATTTATCATACTATAATGCTGACAGAAACAAAAGTTAAATCTATTGACGGAGGTAAAATGATAAGAAAGATTATTCGAATCGATAAAGAAAAATGCAATGGCTGCGGCGTCTGTGCAGATGCCTGCCACGAAGGTGCCATTGATATCATTAATGGAAAAGCAGAATTGGTGAGAGAACATTTCTGTGACGGACTGGGGGATTGCCTCCCGGAGTGTCCCACAGGTGCCATTTCCTTTGAGGAACGGGAAGCACCTGAATATGATGAAGAGGCTGTGAAAGAAGCACAGAAAAAAATATTTGCCAAAAATCAGGCAATAACTGCTCATGCCGGCTGTCCCGGGTCTAAAAGCATGCAGATTCAGCGATCAGAAATACCCAAATCAGAAAAACCATCTTCAACCACAGGTCAGGTATCCAATCTTCAGAACTGGCCGGTACAGATTAAGCTGGCACCTGTCAGTGCCCCATATTTTAACGGCGCAAAGCTTTTAATCGCAGCCGATTGTACTGCTTACGCTTACGCAGGCTTTCATCAGGATTTTATCCGAAATAAGGTAACATTAATCGGCTGTCCTAAATTGGATCAGGTGGATTATAGCGAGAAACTGACTGCGATAATCCAAAATAACGATATTCAAAGTGTGACGATTGTAAGAATGGAAGTTCCATGCTGTGGCGGACTTGAGATGGCAACCAGAAAAGCACTTCAGAATAGCGGAAAATTCATTCCCTGGCAGGTTATAACCATAGGTATTGATGGAAATATTATAGAATAAAGGAGGATACGACAATGGATAAAAAAATGTTTTGTTATCAGTGTGAACAGACAGTGGGATGCACCGGCTGCACAGGAAATGCAGGTGTCTGCGGAAAAAAGGCAGGCACTGCCAAATTACAGGATGAGCTGACAGGTGCGTTGATTGGTCTGGCAAGGGCTGTCGATAGCGCAGCAGCTATTTCCGAAAGTACCAGTCAGGTCATAATTGAAGGACTGTTTACTACCGTTACAAATGTGAGTTTTGACGATGCAGCAATCGAAAATATGATACAAAAAGTCAGAGCAGAAAAAGAAAGACTGGTTCCTGACTGCAATAAATGTCAGTCACCTTGCGGTAAATCAGACGAATATGACATGCAGCAGCTGTGGAATGCAGATGAAGATATCCGCTCCCTGAAGTCCCTTATTCTTTTCGGGATTCGCGGAATGGCAGCCTATGCTTATCATGCAAATGTTCTGAATTATGAAGATGCTGAAGTAAACCGTTTCTTCTGCGAAGCATTATTTAAGATTGGTTATGAAGAAAGTGTGGATACACTGCTTCCTACTGTACTGAAAGTAGGGGAAATCAATCTGAAATGTATGGCACTTCTTGACAAGGCAAATACCAAAACCTATGGAACACCGGAACCAACTGCAGTTACACTTACCGTAGAAAAAGGACCATTTATTGTAGTAACCGGTCATGATCTGAAGGATCTGCAGCTTTTACTTGAACAGACAGAAGGAAAAGGAATCAACATCTATACCCACGGTGAAATGCTCCCTGCCCATGCCTATCCACTCTTAAAGAAATTCTCTCACTTAAAAGGAAATTTCGGAACTGCATGGCAGAATCAGCAGAAAGAGTTTGATCATCTTCCGGCTCCGATCCTTTACACCACCAACTGTCTGATGCCGCCAAAAAGCAGTTATGCTGACAGAGTATTTACAACAGAAGTGGTTGCTTTCCCAGGCGCTGTTCATATCGACGAGAAGAAAGATTTCACGCCGGTTATTGAAAAAGCACTGGAGCTGGGTGGTTACAAAGAAGATCAGACACGCACAGGTATCAACGGCGGTACAAAAGTGACAACCGGTTTCGGACATGCAGCCATTCTGTCCCATGCAGATACTGTAGTAGAAGCAGTAAAATCAGGAGCGATCCGCCACTTCTTCCTGGTTGCCGGCTGTGATGGTGCCAAACCAGGTCGAAACTATTATACGGAATTCGTGAAACAGACACCTTCTGACAGTATCATTCTCACCCTGGCATGTGGAAAATTCCGTTTCAATGATCTTGATCTGGGAGAAATCGGTGGTCTGCCAAGACTGATGGATATGGGACAGTGTAATGATGCTTATGGTGCAATCCAGGTTGCTGTGGCACTTGCGGATGCATTTGGATGTTCTGTAAATGAGCTTCCGCTTTCCTTCGTTCTCTCCTGGTATGAACAGAAGGCAGTCTGTATCCTGCTGACACTTTTACACCTGGGTATCAAAAACATCCGTCTTGGTCCTTCTCTTCCGGCGTTCCTGTCTCCTAATATTCTGAACTATCTGGTGGAAAATTATGGTATTGCACCTATCACCACACCGGAGGAAGATATCAAAGCACTGATGAACCAGTAAAATAAATTTTTCAAAGCCTTTGCAAAATTAACAAAGCCGATACAGGATTAAAAAATCCCGCATCGGCTTTATTTATAGGTCTGAAGACTCGGATCAACCGACAGCAATTTTAAACATGCGCAACGATATTCTGATGGAGTTAAATGATAACGTTTTTTAAACAATCTGCAAAAATAATCAACGTTATGAAATCCACTTTCATAGGCGATCGTTTTTACTTTTTTATTCGTATTTTTCAATAACCAGGAAGCTGCCTGAAGTCGATATCCTATCAGATAATTAACCGGTGTAGTATGTAAGAACCGGTGGAACAAATTAAGTGCAGTACTTTTGCTGATTCCTATATGTGAAGCAATTTCATCCAGAGACAAATTGCGATTATAGTTTTCATGTATATATTGCATGATCAACTGCACTCTTTTCTGTGCAGCTTCATCCACTGTCTGTACATCTCCTTTACCAGATAACTTTACATTTTCATAAAAAGTCAACCATAAATCCTGCATCAATGCCAAAGTAGCAAGTTCTCTTATTTTCTCATTCTCCTGTATTTCCATTATTTTTATCATAGTTTGTATGATCTTTGTCTGCCATAATTCATCAGTCCGAAAACACTGAAAATATATATTCGATGAAATGATTGGCAAGATATATTTCTTATAGATCAGACTGTTCTCCGGTGCAATAAATTCCGGCATACATACAAAGTTAGGAATGATACCGCCTGATGATGCGTAAAAGCGGTGCAATATTTTAGAATTAATAAAAATTGCTTCTCCTTCTGACAATATAATCTGTTTTTCTCCTATCCCGCATATAACTTGTCCAGACTCAACATATAAAAACTCAAATTCTCTGTGCCAGTGCCACTCAATACAATGAAAATCAAACAATTCCAGATTATCATAATAATACTGGAATGGATAATCACTGCTTCCATGCTGTTTAATTTCCATGAACTCCTCGTCTGTAAGTATCTTATTATATGTTTTATTATAATCCATCTTCATATCACATTCTTTCTTTTTTACGATATTATACAGTATTTCTACAATTTAATTCAATATATATATCTAACATTTGCTATATAATCAAGCAAAAAAAGAAAAGAGGTATACTTATGATTTTTAAATGTAGGAATTCTATAAAAAAAACAGACTACCATAGGACAAAAATCGCCTGTTATATGGGCTTTATCACACAGGCTATTGCGGCAAACTTCGCACCGCTTCTTTTTTTGAAATTTCACAGTGACTACCATATTTCTCTCGGTAACATTGCTCTGATATCCACTTTCTTCTTTTTCACACAGCTTCTGGTTGACCTGTTCTGTGCCAAATTCGTAGATCATATCGGATATCGTGTGTGCATTGTTGCATCAGAAATATTTGCTGCACTGGGTCTGCTTGGACTGGCATTTTTACCTGATTTTTTACCTAATCCTTTTATTGGAATTATATGTAGTGTTATTGTTTATGCCATCGGAAGTGGTTTAATAGAAGTACTTTGCAGCCCTATTATCGAGGCCTGTCCGTTTGAAAACAAAGAAGCAACTATGAGTCTGCTCCATTCCTTTTACTGTTGGGGAGCTGTTGGGACAATTTTGATTTCCAGCTTATTTTTCCTGATATTTGGAATAGACAACTGGAAATGGCTCGCCGTAATATGGGCAATCATTCCTGCAGTTAATACTTATAACTTCATGACCTGTCCCATTGAACATCTAGTTGACAATGGTTCCGGAATGGGAATTAAGAATCTGTTTTCCAAACCATTTTTCTGGATTGCAATATGTCTGATGATCTGTTCCGGAGCCTCTGAACTTGCAATGGCTCAATGGGCTTCTGCTTATGCAGAAGCCGCGCTGGGATTGTCAAAAGCCCTGGGAGATTTAGCAGGTCCATGTATGTTTGCAGTAACAATGGGAATCAGCCGTATAATTTTTGGGAAATATGGAGAGCAGTTAGATTTAATGAAGTTTATGAGTGGTTCAGGCATATTATGCGTTGTCTGTTATCTACTTGCCGCTTTGTCATCCAGCCCGATTATCGGACTTATCGGTTGTATTGCATGTGGATTTTCAGTTGGAATCATGTGGCCTGGAACAATCAGTATTTCCTCAAAAACTTTTCCAACAGGTGGAACGGCTATGTTCTCTCTTCTTGCCATGGCAGGAGATTTAGGTGGCAGCATTGGACCTGGAATTGTTGGTCGTATCACCCAGAATGCCGGAAATAATATTAGGATTGGCATGGGATTCGGACTTATTTTTCCAGTAATTCTATTGTTTATGTTATTCCTGCTGTATCGAAAAAAATCCACACAGCCCCAAATATCAAAGCACTGATGAACCATTAAAAGTAAATCTTTCAAAACTTCTGTAAAATCAATAAAGCCGATACTGGATTCAAAAGTCCCGCATCGGCTTTTTACTTTGGTTTCTTTCTTTTCCCTGTAATTTTTTCTACCTTCAAAACATATCATTGCTCCATAACAAGGAAATCTATTGTATATCATTTTTTAAGTTCATAAAGAAAATTGCTATTTTATCTAACTTTCCTTCATTATATTCTGCAAAATCCAAATAATATTTTGGAATACTTTCATCTTGAATTTCTTTTTTATATAACCATTGTCTTGTTTTAGCTTCCGGAGCAAAAATAACTGCTTGATTTTCACTGGAAAAAATCTCATTATAAGTACATGCTGAACGGTCTAAAACACACTTCCAATCCATATTCTCATCCTGAAAATATCGATTTAGTTGATTCAAAAATTTCTTTGCTTTTTGCATATAAATGACATTCATAATTGGATTATAATGTTCTCCCTCTATTACAGGAATTTCCCATACCAAACAACACGTTTTCATTTATAGATCCCCCTTTACAAAATGCATAACTCCCCAATTTCCTAATCAATAAAACTTGAATTTATTTGGAAGATTTTATTATCCATTCATCAAGAAATTTCATTTGTTCATCCGTATGAAACCAATGCTCTCCATTTTTCATAATAGAAAGTGTTGAATTAGTCCTCTGTACAAATTCAAATATCGTTCCATAAGCGGTAAGATTATCTTTTTCACCATACAAAATGTGCGTTGGGATTTCCCATATAATAGGATTTTCTCTTGCATAGCAAAGATAATCCCATGAAAGAGTCTCTCCAAAGGTTGTCTGAATTTCTTTTTTCTCTTTGAGTTCATCCTCTGTAACATTTGCCCAAATCATCATATCAGCAATAAGCCTTTCCATATCTACAACGGGCGAAATAAAATATGCTTTCTCTATTTGCTGATTTGATAAGGCATTGATAGCAAAATACACTCCAATGCTATTGGCAATTACTTCAACAGTCTTGTAGTTTCTATAAATTGAATTAAAAAGTAATGGAAATTCTTCTTTTGCTTCCCATGGAAACTGTGCAGTATAGTCGAGACCAATCACATCACAATTACTAAAGAGCGGTTTGTAATGAATAGCTTCTTCAGCATTACCACCTTTTCCATGTATATAAATAACTGCTTTATCCACAATAGTTATCCTCCACAAATTCAAATTGTTACACTTAAAAAAGCGGAATTTCACCATCATAGTTTTCTGCTTTTTCCAATAGCGGTCCTTTAGCTCCCATCGTAAACGCGATGTCGCTACTGCGGATAGAGAGCAGCTCCATTCCGGGTCTCACCTTCAAAAAATCCATCATTTTCTTCGTAAGAAGAATTTGCCCCTCCTGTGAAATCTCTACCCAGCAGTAGGAACGCCCCTTGTATTTGATAAATTCGCCAGAACCTGCTGAGTAGTCAAGCAACGGTGGAGTATCGTCCAAAATGTGACCAAGTTTTGACGGATGCAAAAGGCCTTTCCGGGTGACGCAGAAGCCACCGGTAATCTTACTTCCGGTAAAAAGATATACTTTTCCTTCATCTGCAATGTGATATTCTTCCATTGCCTGCGGTGGAATCCGCAATGTTCCATCCGTCCGAATGAGTGATTTCCCGAAAATAAATTTTCCTCCCTTATTCATTTGTGGCATAAAAACACCTCCTGAAATTCCGATTGTTCTAATTATTTTTAGTTCCACCTTCTTGCCCCTCGGACAAGAAGTATCCCTCGCTTTCAGCTCGGTCAATTCCGATTGAGATTTCACCCGTTTTGTAAGCTGATTTTCTTTCCAGTCAATTGTGGAATCCACCTGGCATATAAATCACAGAGTGGCTGTGACTATTTTCCAACCCATATTTTCGTGACATGCTCCCACCACTTAAATCCCAGATTTTGAAGTGGGGGCTTCTTGCTC
>OOAY01000182.1_pt1 | contig 47348 bp, 64 predicted proteins | sample 1670961 | NCBI WGS metagenome assembly OOAY01 (sample SAMN06348108, study PRJEB24527) | human gut metagenome | biome: human gut; feature: ankylosing spondylitis patient; material: feces | host: Homo sapiens | place: China | collected 2015-10
GGGGATAATAAAGATGCAATGCCCATTGAACAATGTACTTTTGATGTAGAAACTAAGAATGACCTTCCCTCCACGGTTCAGCTATTTTATGAGGAATCTAAGGATAATGAACCTTTAGCGAATATACATTTTCAAGCAATAGGTTCTGGTTTTTTAACGTTTGTTAATGCCTGCCAGGAACATGATGACAACAGCTTAAAATTATTTGCTTCGCTGTTAATTTCACTTTCATATTCTAGTGCCTACGCAGATTTATCAGAAACAGTGTATATTAATGAAAATAATGAGAGCTACCTGAAAGCTCAGTTTGAAAAATTATCCCAACGTGATATGAAGAAGTACCTGGGAGAGATGAAGCGTCTGGCTGATGGGGGAGAAATGAATTTTGATGGCTATCTGGATAAGATGTCACATCTGGTGAATGAAGGAACGCTCGATCCTGATATTTTAAGCAAAATGCGAGATGCTGCACCACAATTAATTAGCTTCGCGAAGTCGTTTGACCCAACCTCAAAGGAAGAGATTAAAATACTTACAGACACTTCTAAATTAATTTATGATTTGTTCGGGGTTAAATCGGAGAAATAATATGTGAAGTTCTTCGATAGTATGGAAGGCATTATATAAAAGGACCCAATATTTATTGGGTTCTTTTTTCTCTATCAATGCTATTAGCAGGGAGATATATCACCAGAGTTTAATGTGTGATTTTTTATTTATCGTCGAACCTGGATTGTTTATCATTGGCCTTAACAAAGTTAACGGCTAATAAGATTATTTCCATCACTTCGTGAGAGCTTCATGCCTTGAGAGGATCTCAATTTTCTTTTGCAATGAGACAGGCGCTTCCTGTTGTTATGGTATAGTACCCCGCTATTGAGCCTCCTGAATAGTGATGCTGAATAACATAACCCCATGATATATCGATAAAATAATCTCTACATTTGAAAATGCACGGTAATTCTGAAATGCAAAAAATCAACCAAACCAGCGCAATGCCTGAAAAAACTGACGTTCACTGGAGTGGTCGGTTTAGCGTTGCACCAATGCTCGATAGGATGTATCGTTTTTGAAAAACAATTGGTTATGTGTTTTGTGGGAGCCTATTGGGAACCTATCAAAAGATTTTTTGTCATAGCAGTGTGAGATGCAAAACACTGTGATGGTCGCTTTGTTGACATCGCAACTTCTGCAGGTATAATTCGCCACCAATTTGTAACCTGTGTATATGTACAGTTCTTTGCTGGTTATAAACACAGTGAATTGCTCTTGCAATCTTCCAAAATTTTTTTGTTCGTGCTAGGTTGAGATAACAGTGATGATACTGTTTGCACATTCAGTGTAATGAGGAGGGTGGTTATGTACAGCCCGGTACAAATAGCCAATAAATTCATAACGTTGGGAAACCAACATCATAATCCTCTGACCCACATGCAACTGCAGAAGCTTACTTATATTGCACATGGTTACTATTTAGCATTAACAGGTAAGCCTTTGCTCAATGAATGTGTCTCCGCGTGGAAGTACGGTCCAGTTATTCCTGGAATGTACGATGCTTTCAAAGATTATGGGAATAAACCTGTTACGAATGTAGCAGTAGCTCCTTTTGGTGGCATTGTTACTATGGATCCACAAGCAGAGAGCATTATAGGGGCTGTTTATAAATTTTACGGCTCGAAAAATGGAATTGAGTTATCAACTCTAACTCATATGCCTGGTACGCCTTGGTCACAAGCTTATAATGGTATTGGCTCGTCAATCATCTCAAATGATGCGATTAAGGCTTATTATCATGATTTATTGAATAACCGACAGCAATGTCAGGGCCTCTGAAAAAGTAATATTCAGGGATGACATGTCTCACAATTCAGATATCTATAAACTTATCGGAGCGGCCGCAGGTGTTGAAAATGGTCGCTCTGAAGCATCCTTAAACTCTACTGACAGTCAAGAACAGATTTTTAAATCTGCATTTGAGCCGTCTAATCATGAGAGCGACGATGATTCTTCTTCAGAAAATAAAGCTATTCTGGAGGCAGAAGAGTTTGGTTCTAATACTGGTGCATTGCATGAGTTTATGCAGCAGAACAGAATGGACAGTCTTCAAGCTCAGCTTGATATGCTCAAATCACAAGTACGGGATAAGATAGCTGACGCAACTGGTAAAGAAATAGACAATGAGCTTCGGACAAAAATGGCCTCATTCACGGTTTGGTTTATGTCGTGTTGGTGCTTATTCGTTGTCGCAATGTTTACATCGTTTCTTATTGCACATGAAGGAAAGCCTCCAGTTGAAGCGATCGTTGCATTACTAGGTACAAGTACAATTAGTATTGTTGGTTTGGTTGGTTTCGTTGTTAGTGGATTGTTCAAATCAAGAAAAGATAGTGATAAAGAAAAATAACCCGTACATATACGGGTTATCCATAGTTTTAGTTTAGTTATATTTTTGTTTTTCCGTTCTGACTTTTTCCCACTCAGCTCGCCCTTCTTCCCGTCTTTTGTCAATATATTCCGCAAGATCCTGAATGTTGATGCAGCGTTTTGCTTTTTGTGATGTACCGATGCGATATGTAGGTACAGGCAACTTACAAGCGTTTGCTTTTGCTTCTGCCGTGGCTGGACTCATGCCAAAGTACTTTTGGCTAACTGCTGAGAGTTCAATGTTAGGGGTATTGAATTCAGCCATCAGTAAAAACAAGGTGTTCATAATTTTCTCCATCAAAACCGGCTGCACCCGGGAAAATCATAATTCTGTGCTGGTGGCAGGAATTAATTTCTGCCAGATAGCGGAAACATATTTTGCCTGATGACGGGCATCGGCCAGGGCGTTGTGCCGTTCGCCATCGAAAGGCATGTCCATTTTGGGGTCGAATCCGATGGAACGCCCAAGCGTAACGATCGTGCGTACATCGTGGTCATTCCAGTATGCCCACGGGCAGATTTGTCCTGCTCGCTCATAAGCTCCACGTAAAATTACGTTGTCGAAGGTGGCCCCGTTACCCCAGACTTTTAAATATTTCGTATTGGCTGCGTGCCGGTTAATGAAATGATTTAGTTCTGAGAGAGCATCGCTGATCGACAAAGTATCATCAATACAGATTGCAGCTCGTGCTTCAGGGCTTTGTTTCAACCACCACAGGATGGTATCGCCGTCAGGTGTAGCTCCTTGCCCCATAGCACTTTCCAGGCTAACAACCGTATAGAATTCTTGTCCGATGTCTCCGGTTTCTGGAGTGAAGAACACCGCGCCAATGGAAACGATCGGTGCATCCTTATTTTTCCCCATCGTCTCAAGGTCGATCATTAAGTTGTTCATCACTTCACCTCCTGCGGCGGTTCTGGTAGCGGAATCCAGTGGGTTACCTCTTTGAGATACAGGTCTTCGCCATCACCGTCAACCCAAGTGGGATCGCCATCATTAAACCAGTCGCCATATACGCCGACCTGAGTGTTGGGGATGTGTGGCGGGTAGTTGTTTTTAAAGTCAGCCGCTAACGCATAGCATTGTCGCTCTCCCATTTCTGGCATTCGATCACTACAGCTTATCCAACTATCCGGAGTTACCGGATAGTTGCGCATTGCGACCTTTAATGCCTCATAGAAGCAACCTTTCAGATTGTTGAACTGACGCCCATTAAGAGGACCGTGTTCAGTAAGCATGTTGCGTAATTTCCATGCCGCGTCGTTTACTTCGTTGGATGACAGGGGAGGCAACTTGTAAGTTTGGCTTACAGGTTCGGCACCATGAAGCATGGCGCCGCTCCGCTCTATGCCATCCAGCGCGATTCGCAGTGCCTGAATTGTGGTAGAGCTATCGTTTGGGGCTATTCCATATCGCTCGAATACAGCTAAATGGTTGCGCATAATCTCAGGCGTAAGCTCTTTGTAAGCATAAGCAAGAGGCTCTGATGCATTATCCGGCACAACCGACGCAGGCGCGGCAGCATAAACAGGAATAACGTCAGCTTGCTCTTTATTGCTTTCATCCGTTAAAGCCCAGAATAATTTCCCGGCCGGATGTTTGAAAATATAAGCAACTGGATCTGCTTCCAGCGATGCCAGTGCAATTTTAAATGCGGTAAGTATGTTGTTAACCACACCTATTTCGAATGCTATTTCACTACATACAAACGATTTATCGTCTATTATCGACTCAATTCCGGTAATCGTGTTCTGTAACCATTCTTTGGTAAGAGTATTCATAACTATTTCACTTTAATCTCAATATTTCGCAGCTTTAGCTCTACTGGCAGGTCTGACTTTCCTGTTAACGCTAATGCGAGATTTTCAGGAGTAATGAGAGCAGTTATTGTTTTCCCCATTGCCAGACGAATAATCATTCGTATCTCGCGATCGTCACATGCTCCCGGTCGAACAATTGATATTTGTCCTATCATCTCACTCTCCTTTGATGCGAATGCCAGCAAGCCAGTTTCTTATGCCGATATATTCAGCGTTCCTGAAACCGCTTTTTACATATATAAATGGCAAGCGAAGATTGTGACCATTGGCTGCCAGGTAGTCTTTACAACCCTGTTCGGTGAAACAGCAGGTAACGAATTCATCAATATCTTTCACAGCAACGCGCCGCCATTTTTCTGGTGGTTCCCGAAAGTTTTCATGAAGTAGTTCGAGACGACGACTTTGGAGTTTATTGGCTTCATTGCTATCTTCATCAACCCAGACAATCCGGTCATAGTCATAATCAGCATCAACAACAATTTCGCGCTTTTGATACACACAAAACATAGGGTCTGACGTTATTCGATTATCCTGTGTTCGAATGTTTTCACCGATGATGCCAAACGAATCTGGCGTAGGTTTTGTCTGTAACTCTTCGATACGTTCAGCCAGCGCCGCGCACTTGGCCTCAGCTTCAGCAAATTTACGCACCAGGTACTCAGCGTTTGTTTCGTTCACTTTCAGATCTCGCGGTACACATTTCCCGCGAAGAAACCCTTCCATTTCGAAAACATTCATGCGCATTTGCGTAACCCCGATAACTCGTTAAAACGTTCCATAAACATCCCGTAGGCATGGCCTGGTGACAGTGGAATAACTTTGAACATCTCTGTCGCCGGGATACCTTCCAGTACAGGCCAGAAAGAACCATCATCAAGCCCGAGATCGCGGCGTTCGGTTGCCAGCATAATGAGATCGGCATATTTCACTGGCGTGCTCATAACAGGAGGTAACCCGTATTTCTCACGGATTACGGCGTCTATTTTTTCTTCCATCCGTTTATAGTCAGGAAGAAGGCGTTTCAGTGGTGCGGGGATGTCCTGACAATATGCTTCTGTTGCATCATGCATTAACGCTTCAAAAGCAAATTCCTGCGGTACCAGCTGGCTGCAAAGCACCGCATGTTGGGCGACGCTGTAGAAGTGTGAAAGATGTCCTGCAAAGCGACAGATATTTGAAAGGGAAACCGCGATATCGTTAATAACGATGTCGTCTTTATTTATCTTGTCATAATAAAAATGCTTCCCGGAAAAAGTTTTAATAAATGACATTTTGTTCTCCACGTATATGCACTGCACCGCGCTGAATTCTGGTAAAAGGAAGCCCTCACCATTCGGTGATTATTGAGTTAATTACGTTTCCATAAATGCCCCCGCAGGGGCATTTGCAGTAATGAAATCAGGCGGTGAAAGTACCAATAAAGGTTTCTACTTTGCTGTCCTTGAATTTCTCAACAAGCAGATCACGAAATTCGTTAGCCATTTCTTCCTGCACTGCTTCCAGCTGAATAATGCGCAGAACCAGTACAGGACGATCGCCAGTGATAATGCTGAGGCGTAATTTAAACGGACGTTCTTTCAGGCTTTCAAACGGAACGCATTTAAATTCAAATGCCACTGGCATAATGTCTTTGGTCTTCGCTTCGACAGACTCCATCAGGGAGCGTTTGCCGCTGAAGTCATTATCTTCAAAATCAGCGGTCTGGTTCGCTTCAATTGTGATTTTACGGATCGCCGCAGCCGCTTTGGTTGCCTGAATGGTGTCACCATTAGCATCAAAGCCCACAAGGTAGTCGGCCCAGTCTTCAATCCATTCTGCCAGTGACTTTTGGGAGTTACGCTCGCCATTAACAGACAACAGAGCAGAGAACGGTGCTGTCTTTTTCAGTTTGAGAGTGGCAGTGTTATCTGCGTGACCTGGCTCATCAATAGTACCCAGGTTAAGCACACTGGCGGCACGCATATTATCAGCATCGATAAAGCAGCGGGTGCCTTCATCTGCAAGATCTTTAGAATAACGGGTAAAGTCATCGATGCTGGCAGTGGAAAGCGCACCACGGAAACGGAAACGATTTAAATTAAATTTTTCCAGATCATGAATGCGGAAATTCTCAGGCAATGCCACAGCATCGGCACCAATCTTACTGATAATTTCATTAACACCCTGAGCAGAAATAAGGGCATGGATTTGATTAATTGCGGTTGCGTCTAAGTTCTGAGACATAATAAGTCCTCACTATATTAAAGATATTCAGTGATAAGATGAATAATTAGTTTATTAAAAACGATATTAACGACCTGCTGCGCGGAGTTTTCCGTCAGGTTCACCGGCAAGAGTCAGTAATTGTCCCTGGTCTTCCTGCAGAATAGTCAGGCGACCACCGCGATTGACATACATCGGCGTTTCGGTGGTGTCTTCTTCGGAAATTTTCCCGCGGTTAGTCGGGCGAACATATGAGAGTTTGTGTTTGATTTTCACTCGGTTCTCATCAAACGGTTCGATTTCCAGGTTGAGCGAGACCTTACCTTTGGTTTTCGTGTTCATCACACCGGAAGCGACTTCACTGAGAACAGCGCCGATTTTGGTTTCAAATACGCCGCCGTCCAGCTCCCCGATAAATGCCTGCACATCAGTACTGCGTTCGCTAGCCATTTTGCTGCTCCTCATCATATCGACCCTGCAAGGTCGGTTAGTTTCTCCACAAAACAGAGAAGAACACCTGCGGTGGCAGCCGCCCGGATGGATTGGGTTATGAGCCCGTCGTCCGGTGATGCTCTTCTCTGTTTTGTAAAAAGAGCGGTACCAGCCGGAAGCAAGTGTACAAACTGGTACCGCCAAAGCAGTGGCTGTTGTGGTGACCGGTGCTGATCTCCGGCTTGCGGTTATTTCAGACTCTCACGGGCGTTTAATTGCCCCGCCGAACAGCTCTTTTCCGCAATAGCTGCAATGTCTTTCGCGCATCAGCCTGCGCCTTCACCACAACTCTAAAAACAAATGTAGGATATCCAACATGTGAGTGTCAAGAGTTCATGTTGGTTATCCTACATAAAAAGATAGGCTCATAAAAAAACCGGGGATACCCCGGTTTTGCGATAGTGAGGAAGATGTGTCAAAAATCCATTATTACTTGTTTGACAAGACCAACTATTCTGCAGTTCTCACCGCATTCAATAGTTTTATAGTTAGGATTTAGTGGGACGAGATACCTGTTCGGCCAGTCCTCAACAAATTTTTTGAGTGTCGCTTCTTGCCCACCATTGATATGGGCAACAACGATTTTTCCGTTAATACACTCTGTATCAATAATATCTGGCTCTACGATAACGATAGAACCTTCTGGTATCGATGGTGAGCCGAGGGGATTGGTCATTGAATCACCACGGACCCGTAGTGCAAATGCCATTTCTGATACAAGGGCGGTAGTATAAACCCACTCTTCAGCATCTTCTTTCCTGACACCAGGCTCCGTCATTGTCCATGAACCCGCCTGAACCCACGAGATGAGGGGGACTTTTTTAACTGCGAATATTTCAGGTTTTAGATTTATCTTTGGTTCAGGCGAGCCTTTTCCGCTAACAAGCCACAGAGGATCGCATTTAAGTGCGTTGGCTAGGGCTTGAAGGTTGGCTCCATTTGGTTGGTAGTCGTCCTTTTCCCATCCAGTAACCGTGACACGGTTCACACCAGTCAAATCAGCCAGTGCTTGTTGTGTCAGGTTCAGTTCTTTTCGCCTTTGGCGAATACGATCACTCATGTTCATCATGTAGGCAATCCTACCACATGCCAATGTAGGATTCTTGACATTGGCATGTTGGATATCCTACATTTCTGCTTAACGTAATTTAACGGGAGACAGAAATGCGGAAATCCGACGTGATTAATTATTTCGGCGGAGTTTGTAAAACCGCCGAAGCCCTAGGTATTAAGCATCCGTCTGTTTCAGAGTGGCCTGAGATTATTCCTGAAGGCCGAGCGTACCAGTTAGAAAAAATTACTAACGGGAAACTGAAAGTTGACGTGTCTTTATATCAAAAGACTAACAGTGCTGCGGCATAAAAACACCACAGAAATGAGGAATTAACCGTGGGTAAAGAACCTGAATGGAAAGTTGATAAACAACCAGCATGGCTGGTGGCAGCAATACGAAGAACGATTGCTGATTTACCTCATGGCTATGAGGAAGCAGCAGAAATTCTTGGTTTGTATAAATCTGATGATATCACCCCAGCAAAAGATCAATTGCATAACAGACTGCGTAGCGGTGGGGATCAAATTTTTCCACTTGAGTGGGCCATGGTTTTACAGGATGCCAGTGGTACCAGGCATGTAACAGATGCAATAGCCCGTCGTAGTAATGGGGTGTTTGTGCCGCTGGTGGTCATTGATGACATTGACAATGGTGACATTAATCAGCGGCTGATGGAGTCAATAGAATGGATTGGCAAGCATTCCCAGTACTTACGCAAGGCAACTGCTGATGGAGTTATTGACCTGGCTGAGCGTGAGCAAATCGAAGAGAACAGCTACCAAGTAATGGCGAAGTGGCAGGAGCATTTAACACTGTTATTTCGTGTTTTTTGTGCGCCGGAAAAGAGTAACGCCCGCGAGTGTGCAGCTCCGGGCGTCGTGGCGTCGATTGCTTCTGGTTGTGGAGAAACTAACGCATGAACAGTTTAACAACACACTACCGTCGCTCGCAACTGATTGCGCTTCCTGTACCGGGTGGAAAAGCGAAGGTGGAGTATTGCTATGCAGTGAATGTACCAGGTGACAGGGAAATTGTAACCCACAGATTTGCAGAGTGGGCTGTGGGTGATTTCAACCGGCAGAAGGAGACAGTCCTTTGCAACAAGTTAACCGCTGGTTCAAAGATCACTACGGAGTGCCCGTCAGAGTCATTCGTTGGGAACCGGAAACACAACGGGTTATCTACCTCCGCGAAGGCTATGAGCATGAGTGCTTCAGCCCGCTCGAACAGTTTCGTCGTAAATTCAGGGAAATAGAGGTCGGTCATGAGCACTAAATTAACCGGCTATGTATGGGATGGTTGCGCTGCGTCAGGCATGAAGTTATCCAGCGTGGCAATTATGGCCCGCCTGGCTGATTTCAGTAATGACGAAGGTGTGTGTTGGCCATCAATTGAAACCATTGCCCGCCAGATTGGCGCGGGGATGAGTACCGTCAGAACGGCTATCGCACGGCTGGAAGCAGAAGGCTGGTTAACGCGTAAGGCGCGTCGCCAGGGTAACCGCAATGCGTCGAATGTTTATCAGCTTAACGTTGCGAAGCTTCAGGCAGCGGCATTTTCTCAACTGTCAGATTCTGACCCGTCAAAATCTGACGCATCAAAATCTGACCCGTCAAAATTTGATGCGTCGAAATCTGGCAAAAAAGCGGGTTTTCACCCGTCAGAATCTGGCGGGGATCCGTCAGTAAAATCAAAACATGAACCGTCAGATAAAAAACCTTCTCGTCCGGACGCTTCGCAACCGGACACGCAGACGGATGAACAGGATTTTTTAACTCGCCATCCTGATGCGGTTGTATTCAGCCCTAAAAAGCGCCAGTGGGGAACGCAGGATGATTTGACCTGCGCACAGTGGCTCTGGAAAAAAATCATCGCCCTGTACGAGCAGGCCGCCGAATGTGACGGCGAGGTGGTTCGTCCCAAAGAACCGAACTGGACAGCCTGGGCAAACGAAATTCGCCTGATGTGTGTGCAGGATGGTCGTACTCACAAACAAATCTGCGAGATGTACAGCCGCGTCAGCCGCGATCCGTTCTGGTGCCGTAACGTGCTCAGCCCGTCGAAGTTGCGGGAAAAATGGGATGAGCTTTCCCTGCGCTTATCGCCGTCCGTCAGCACGCACACAGAAAAACGTGAAGACCCGTACTTCAAAGCCAGTTACGACAACGTGGACTACAGCCAGATCCCGGCAGGATTCAGGGGGTGATCATGAGTCTGTTAAATGACGTTCAGAAATTCATTGAAGCCCATCCGGGCTGTACTTCCGGAGACATTGCGGATGCTTTTTACGTGGGGGCTTAATGAGTAATAAATATTGCCAGGCGCTGGTAGAACTGCGGAACAAACCAGCCCATGAACTGAAGGAAGTGGGCGATCAGTGGCGCACGCCGGACAACATTTTCTGGGGAATTAACACTCTGTTTGGCCCGTTTGTTCTGGATCTGTTTACTGACGGTGATAACGCCAAATGTGCCGCGTATTACACGGCGGAAGATAACGCGCTGGCGCATGACTGGTCAGAACGTCTTGCGGAGCTTAAAGGTGCTGCCTTTGGTAATCCCCCATACAGCCGCGCCAGTCAGCATGAGGGGCAATACATCACCGGCATGCGTTACATCATGAAACATGCCAGTGCCATGCGTGATAAGGGCGGGCGCTATGTTTTCCTGATCAAAGCTGCCACCAGCGAAGTGTGGTGGCCGGAAGATGCGGACCATATTGCTTTTATTCGCGGGCGTATTGGTTTTGAACTGCCTGCCTGGTTTATCCCGAAGGATGAGAAGCAGGTGCCGACAGGCGCTTTCTTCGCTGGTGCTATTGCTGTTTTCGACAAGACCTGGAAGGGACCGGCAATCAGCTACATCGGGCGCGATGAACTTGAGGCATGTGGTGAGGCCTTTCTGGCGCAGGTTCGCCAGCAGGCAGAAAAACTGGTCAGGGAGATGGCGGCATGACGACGTTAACTCAATGCCAGCAGCAGGTGCTGGATATGCTGATTTCTTATCAGAAAGAACGTGGCTTCCCGCCAACCAATCAGGAGGTGGCAACCATGCTGGGATACCGTTCAGTGAATGCAGCGGTGGAGCATCTTCGTGCACTGGAGAAAAAAGGCGTCATCACGATAAAGCGTGGCGTGGCCCGGGGCATCACGCTTCATACCGCGGTGAAGGACGACGACAGCGAAGCGGTCGGTATCATCCGCGCACTGCTTGCCGGTGAGGAGAACGCCAGGTTGCGTGCAGCCCACTGGTTACATGAGAGGGGCTTGAAAGTATGAAGTTGATCCTTCCTTTCCCGCCCAGTGTGAACACGTACTGGCGACACCCCAACAAAGGGGCATTTGCTGGTAAGAGCCTGATAAGCGCGGCGGGGCGAAAATTTCAGAGCGCGGCGTGCGCAGCAATAGTTGAGCAGTTACGTCGTCTGCCAAAACCAACGTCGGCACCTGCTTCAGTGGAGATCGTGTTGTTTCCTCCGGATAACCGGATCCGCGATCTGGACAACTATAACAAGGCGCTGTTTGACGCCCTGACCCACGCGGGTGTGTGGGAAGACGACAGACAGGTGAAAAGAATGCTGGTGGAGTGGGGACCGGTTATCCCGGAAGGGAAGGTCGAGATCACTATCAGTAAGTACGAGAAAACGGCGGGTGCAGCCGCCTGAGCAAAAGGAGAAACGAAGTATGAATAATCTGATGGTCATTGATGGTATTGAAGTTCGTCGTGATGCTTATGGGCGTTACAGCCTGAACGATCTGCATCGCGCAGCAGTAGCATCTGGTGCAAATGCCAGAACCAAGGAGCCGGGAAAGTTTCTTTCCAGCCAACAAACTGTTGAGCTTGTTCATGAATTGACCAACACCCAGAATTTGGGTGTTGACCCGGTGAGTGTGATTCATGGGGGAAATGAACGGGGAACGTATGTCTGCAAGGAACTGGTGTATGCCTATGCAATGTGGATCAGCCCGTCATTCCATCTGAAGGTGATCCGTACTTTCGATATGGTAACCAGCGCACCGGAAAAATTATCCGGACAGGCTGCTGACAAGATGCAGGCTGGCGTGATCCTGCTGGACTTTATGCGCCGGGAGTTAAACCTGTCTAACTCTTCAGTGCTTGGTGCCTGTCAGAAACTCCAGGAGGCTGTTGGCTTACCGAATCTGGCACCGCGCTATGCCATTGATGCTCCTGCTGACGCGCCTGATGGCTCAAGCCGCCCCACGCTATCATTGAGTGCACTGCTGAAGCAGTATGGTATCCGCCTGACAGCTAATCAGGCATATCACCAGATGGCGAAGCTGGGGATCGTTGAACAACGTGAACGATACAGCCGCACTGCGATTAACAACATCAAAAAATTCTGGTCGCTGACAGCGAAAGGCTGCATGTTCGGCAAGAACATCACCAGTCCCGCAAATCCGCGCGAGACGCAGCCGCATTTCTTCGAATCCCGATTCCCTGAGCTGTTAAAGCTGCTCGATACCGTTCATTGAGGTGACCGTGAGAGCACTACTGACTCCTGAAATTGCCCCGCGTATGGGGATCGTATTGTTCAGGCCAGGTTCAGAGCTGATGCCCCTGTTTATGCAGGGGCGTGTCCTGTTGGAGCCTGAGCCGGAACGTTATTCATCTTTTGCCAGTGGTGCCGTTCCGGCGGTATCACAACCGCTGGCGGATGATCCTGCCGTTCGGGGCGTGTTCCGCAATGAGGCAGTGATCCGTCGTGCTGGTGGCGTGGAATGTCTTGAAAGCTGGTTACTTCGTGAAAAGGGCTGTCAGTGGCCTCATTCCGACTGGCACAGCGAGAACATGACCACAATGCGGCACGCGCCGGGCGCAATCCGTCTGTGCTGGCACTGCGATAACCAGTTGCGCGATCAGTTCACGGAACGGCTGGAATCAATGGCAACGGATAACTGTGCCCGCTGGGTATTGTCTGTTGTGCGTCGGGATCTCGGTTTTGATGACAGTCACGTTGTGACAATGCCGGAACTGTGCTGGTGGCTGGTTCGTAATGACCTGGCGGATGCCTTACCGGAAAGTGCAGCCCGTAAGGCACTGAGATTACCGAAGCCTGTTGTGCCGTCTGTCACCCGGGAAAGTGACCTTGTGCCTTCGGTTCCTGCCACCAGCATCATCCAGGATAAGGCGAAAAAGGTGCTGGCGCTGAAAGTGGATCCGGAGTCGCCGGAGTCTTTTATGTTACGCCCAAAACGTCGCCGCTGGGTTAATGAAAAGTACACGCGCTGGGTTAAGACACAGCCGTGTGCATGTTGTGGAAAGCCCGCTGATGATCCCCACCACCTGATAGGCCACGGTCAGGGGGGAATGGGTACAAAAGCGCATGACCTCTTTGTGTTGCCTTTGTGCAGAAAGCATCACGACGAGCTGCATGCGGATACCGTGGCATTTGAAGAGAAGTATGGCTCCCAGCTGGAGCTGATATTTCGTTTTATCGATCGTGCGCTGGCAATTGGCGTGCTGGCCTGATTTTGTGGAGAAAGTTGATGCGTGATATGTATGAAGTATTGGACCGCTGGGGAGCATGGGCTGCAGCAGATAACAGTGGCGTGGACTGGCAGCCGGTAGCAGCAGGCTTCAAGGGGCTTTTACCTCATGGCAAAAAGTCACGGATTCAGTGTGATGATGACGAAGGCATTATGATAGACAGTTGTGTGGCTCGGTTGAGAAGGTATAAACCAGAGGAATATGAGCTCATCATAGCCCACTTTGTTATTGGTATCTCATTACGCACTATTGCCAAAAAGAGAAGGTGCTCTGATGGCACTATTAGGAAGGAGTTGCAAACCGCAATCGGTTTTATAGAGGGGGTTGTAAGTATACTTGTGTAAAATAATAAAAGGCGGTAGTACCGCCTTAATGATCGAATCGTTGTATGTTTTCATGGAATCTACAAAAGTGAATAGATATTTTGAATAGTAAAATGTAGAAACCAACTTGACTTAAAGTTATGGCTTTGCATTTATCATTCAAGAGTTTTTGTAATTCTTCCGTTGGTAATTGGTATACATCATCAAGAAAAACGATGCATTCTTCTAAGTTGTCTGATTCAGGAAGATAAAAAATATTAGTAATTAACTGCTTCCTTATAGCATCAATTTTGCTATCTATTGAAGTCTTAGAAACTCCGTTGGAGAGAAGAATAGCTTCGAACTTAGATAAACTTACTAACGGAGCAAAGACTGCACGCATTGGCACATCACGATTATTACTTGTATCTATATCGCAACTGTTGCTTAATATAATTCCTCGTGTTTTTTTAGTCCCTTTAATTGAATATACTGTAAGCTCCTTAAATATATCTCCCTGAAGTGCAGCATTTTTCAGATCATCATGATAATTGGTAAGGTAGTAGTTAGTGTTTTCAGGGAAATCTCTAAGTGCATTTATTAGCCCTTCTTTTTGAGGAGCTGTTAAATAATATGGAATTTGATCTTTGAATTTCTCGATATCAAAAATGTTATTACTCATCACTTAATCCAAGTATAAATCCCACAGTGAAGCATGAACGACTTTATTTATTTCACTGCCTAAAGACACCTGGTTTGTTGATAATTTTTCATAAAAGTTTGTCATCGAGACTGCAAGTCTTTGATCAACTGAGATTGTGCTCCCTGCTTTATATGTTTGTGTGATGGAATGAACTGAATCGGTAGTTGAAGACTTATACTCCAAAGCGTGATTTTTGACGATTAAACTTTGTTGAGGACCATGCTGTTGATTTTGGGCAATGTCTGTTAATGCTGTTATATGCAGACCATATAAAACCAAAGTTAATACTTGAAGTTGAGCTCGATAAACATGATGAGACGGATACATATCATACCACCATTTCTATTTGTAGGATGGTTCTAGTTCTTGAATTGTTGACTCTTTAAGGCAACTAAAGAAAGCTAATTTATTACAGGAGTGAAGATCATCAAGAATTTTTTTGGGTTCGTTTTTAAACTTATCTATTTCATCAGTATTAGTGATTTGCCTAATACTGTCTATGTCTAGGATTAGTCCTTTTTTATTAAATTCTCCATTATCTGACATGACTAAAGCATGAGATAATATTTGAATTATATTTAGAAATGCGCCTTCATTTTTATCGATTCTGATATTGATCGGATAATTAGACATAGACTCGCCAGCCATATTTAAGCTGACGTTTAGCTTATCAAATAAATTAGAATCGTCTTCTTTTGGGAAAAAATCTACATACTTTAATGAGTAGCGGATGATGTTGTCATTTAAATTTAATTTGTTAAGCTCATTTAATACATGAATGATTTTTTCTCTAAAATGACTCCACCCTTGATATTTGGTGCTGGTGGATACAACAACACCATGGTCACTTAGTCCAATATAGTACCCTTCGATTTCGAGGCGACTGACAACTGCGTAATGTAATTGTTCATCTCCCTCACGAACATTTTTAGGTATTTGACTGGGTGGTAAACTAATTACTGGTTTTGTACAACCTAGAGCGTGAAAAAGAAACCCTGGAACTATTTCCGATATTTGTGTTTCTTTAGAAAAACGCATTTCGAAAGCAGCTTCGATTACTGGTTGTTTTGATAGAGATGTTGGAATGAGCATTTAAAACCCATAGTATGTTTTATGAGCTGATTGGATTTTGAGCATAGCTACCGCACGAATCTTCGAGGAAGATCCAAACATGTGCCTAATGTCGCATCATGCTCAAGGCGGCATAAATTTTGTTTACTGAGTATAAGATTAACAACCATTAACTTCCATCAAAAATGCTAACGCGTACGCAAAAACTATTGTATCGTGTTAAGAGTGGTCACTTCGCCACACAGCTTAAACCCGCCGTCGAGCGGGTTTGTCGTTTCTGGACCCGGCTATTTGTTGAGCCTGGTCTATACCGCAGTTATCCATTGGTTCGGCCTCTTTTACGTTTCCGCTTCTGATTTGCGGTACATGATGTTCCCTCAATTTGCACCTCCTGTATTGGCGAGGTGAGAGATAACTACAAATGCCTCATAACCCAAATACCTGGCTGGAGTTGGTCCAGAGCTGGTGGCGTGGAGACACACCGCTGGGCGCAGTGATTATGTCGATCGTTATGGCTGGTTTGCGCATCGCCTATTTTGGCGGTGGTGGTGGCTGGAAGCGAAAAACGCTCGAGATTTTGCTATGTGGCGCTCTGACGCTGACCTTTGCATCCGCTCTTGAGTATGTCGGATGGCCTAAATCGCTTTCTGTTGCCATTGGTGGTGGCGTGGGGCTGATCGGTGTCGATGCTATTCGTGGGGCTGCAATGCGAGTAATCGGTAACAAATTTGGTAGCTCGAAGGAGTAATTTATGCAGGCACTAAATTCCCAGCGTAAAGCTTTCCTGGATATGGTGGCATGGTCAGAAGGAACGGATAACGGGCGACAGCCGACACGTAACCACGGTTATGATGTTATTGTTGGTGGCGAACTGTTCACTGATTACTCCGATCACCCTCGCAAACTTGTCACGCTAAACCCCAAACTCAAATCAACAGCTGCCGGACGTTACCAGCTTCTTTCACGCTGGTGGGATGCTTACCGTAAACAGCTTGGCCTGAAAGATTTTTCTCCAGAAAGCCAGGACGCTGTAGCTCTGCAGCAGATTAAAGAGCGTGGTGCTTTACCGATGATTGACCGCGGCAGTATTCGTCAGGCAATCGACCGTTGCAGCAATATCTGGGCGTCGTTACCTGGTGCAGGTTACGGTCAGTATGAACATAAAATCGGTGACCTGATTGCCCGATTTAAAAAAGCTGGTGGGGTAGTAAATGAAGCTGAGATATAAGCTGGTTATTGTTGCCTTCGTTGTTAGCGTCATTGGTTCCTTCATCTGGTCTGCTGGGCATTACTACAGCAAATATCAGCACGAAAAGGAGCGTGCTGATGAGGCTGTACGAAATGCTGAATCAGCAACTGCCATTACCCGTAACGTCCTGCAATCACTGCAAATCATCAATACAGTTATAGAGGCTAACCAGGATGCAAAGAACCAGATTACACTGGAGTCACAGAGAACCCAGGAAGATATCAAAGTGGCTGTTGCGGATGATGATTGTGCTTCACGTCCTGTGCCTGCTGCCGCTGCTGACCGGTTGCGGAAGTACGCGAACAGTTTACGTGCCGATTCCGGCGGTACCGTTGCCAGCAAGCCTGACAACTGAAACTCCCCAGCCAGTCATTCCCGATCCGCTGACCTATGGGGCCAGTCTGGATCTGAATGTGAGCCTGCTTTCGGCGTTGGGACAATGCAATATTGACAAAGCGGGGATTAGAAGTATCGAGATGCGCCGTAACGCTTTGCTGGCAGCAGGCAAATAGTCCGGACAAAGAACAGGAATATATTTATGCCCCCTCGAACTCCAAAAGCCTGCCGCGTTCGCGGCTGCCGTAATACCACGACAGACCCGTCAGGCTACTGCGAAAGCCACAAAAGCGAAGGCTGGAAGCAATACAAGTCAGGACAATCCCGTCATCAGCGCGGTTATGGTTCTAAGTGGGATGTTATCCGTGTGCGTGTGCTGCAACGTGACAAAGGCCTGTGTCAGTTATGTCTGCGTGCTGGTGTGGCGCGTGAAGCGAAAACCGTTGACCACATCATCCCTAAAGCACATGGCGGCACTGATGCCGACAGTAATCTGCAGAGTCTGTGCTGGCCGTGTCATAAGGCGAAGACGGCCCGTGAACGGCTTAAGTGATAATAACTCTCAACTGTCTGAGGGGAGGGGCGGGTCAAATCTCTGTGACCTGACGTCTTCCGGACTGCCCGCCCCATCGTTTTTTTATACCCGCGAAAAATGAAATTTAACCAGGAGTGCCGCATATGGCTGGAACGGTGGGGCGTTCCGGGCGTCGCCCTAAGCCAACGGCGCGCAAGGCGCTGGCCGGAAACCCCGGCAAGCGAGCCCTGAACAAAGATGAACCTGTTTTTACGCCCATCAAAGGTGTTGAGCCACCGGAGTGGTTCGCTGAAGAAGAGCTTCCTCTCGCCACGATCATGTGGCAACTGACAACCAAAGAACTCTGCGGTCAGGGCCTGCTGTGCGTGACTGACCTCGCAGTGCTTGAGCGGTGGTGCGTGGCCTATGAGTTCTGGCGACGTGCCGTGAAAAATATTGCCAGACAGGGCAACACCATCACCGGTGCAATGGGCGGCATGGTCAAAAATCCGGAGCTGACCGCCAAAAAAGAACAGGAGTCCGAGATGAGCAGTACGGGGGCAATGCTCGGACTCGACCCCAGCAGCCGCCAGCGTCTGATTGGCCTGGCGGGGAAGAAGAAAGCCACTAACCCGTTTCTGAAAATTATCGAGTCATGAGCCGGAAATCTTACCCCAACGTAAATGCTGCCAATCAGTATGCCCGGGATGTCGTGCGCGGAAAGATTGTGGCCTGCCAGTTTGTGATTCAGGCCTGCCAGCGCCATCTTGATGACCTGATGGCGGAAAAAAGTAAGTCGTTTCGTTACCGCTTCGACAAGGACCTGGCTGAACGGGCCGCGAAATTTATTCAGCTGTTGCCGCACACCAAGGGTGAGTGGGCATTCAAACGGATGCCCATCACGCTGGAGCCGTGGCAGCTATTTGTGATCTGCTGTGCGTTTGGCTGGGTCAATAAAGGCACCCGGTTGCGCCGCTTCCGGGAGGTGTATACCGAAATTCCCCGTAAGAACGGCAAATCGGCAATCTCTGCCGGTGTTGCCCTGTATTGTTTTGCCTGTGATAACGAGTTTGGTGCGGAAGTGTATTCCGGTGCCACGACAGAGAAACAGGCGTGGGAAGTTTTTCGCCCGGCGCGACTGATGTGTAAACGCACACCCATGCTGACGGAAGCGTTCGGGATTGAGGTTAACGCCTCAAACATGAACCGTCCGGAGGATGGGGCGCGGTTTGAACCGCTGATCGGTAACCCCGGTGATGGTTCATCACCCCACTGTGCGGTGGTGGATGAATATCACGAGCACGCCACAGATGCGCTTTACACCACGATGCTTACCGGGATGGGGGCGCGACGTCAGCCACTGATGTGGGCCATCACCACCGCCGGGTACAACATTGAGGGGCCGTGCTACGACAAACGGCGGGAAGTTATCGAGATGCTCAACGGCTCGGTGCCTAACGATGAACTGTTAGGGATCATCTATACCGTTGATGAAGGAGACGACTGGACCGACCCGCAGGTGCTGGAAAAAGCCAATCCAAATATTGGCGTGTCGGTTTATCGCGAATTTTTGTTAAGTCAGCAGCAGCGTGCGAAAAATAACGCCCGTCTGGCAAACGTCTTTAAAACAAAACACCTCAATATCTGGGTGTCGGCGCGTTCGGCGTATTTCAACCTGGTAAGCTGGCAGAGCTGCGAGGATAAATCACTGACCCTTGAGCAGTTCGAGGGGCAGCCGTGCATTCTGGCCTTTGACCTGGCGCGTAAGCTGGATATGAACAGCATGGCGCGACTTTATACCCGCGAGATTGACGGTAAAACGCATTACTACAGTGTGGCCCCGCGTTTCTGGGTACCGTATGACACGGTGTACAGCGTCGAGAAAAATGAAGATCGACGGACAGCCGAACGCTTTCAGAAATGGGTGGAAATGGGCGTCCTGACCGTTACCGATGGTGCAGAGGTGGATTATCGCTACATCCTCGAAGAGGCCAAAGCGGCGAACAAAATCAGCCCGGTCAGCGAGTCACCCATCGACCCCTTCGGGGCGACCGGGTTGTCACATGACCTTGCTGATGAAGACCTGAACCCCGTCACCATCATTCAGAACTACACCAACATGTCCGACCCGATGAAAGAGCTGGAAGCGGCAATTGAATCGGGGCGCTTTCATCATGATGGCAATCCCATCATGACCTGGTGTATCGGCAACGTGGTCGGCAAAACCATTCCGGGTAACGATGATGTGGTGAAGCCCGTCAAAGAGCAGGCGGAAAACAAAATCGATGGTGCAGTTGCGCTGATTATGGCGGTTGGCAGAGCCATGCTGTACGAGAAAGAAGACACGCTGTCTGACCACATTGAGTCCTATGGGATCCGCTCGCTTTAACTGAGGTAATTATGATCATGCTGATTCTCGCGCCTCTGGTGGGCGTGCTGGGTGCGCTTTTGCTGGCGTATGGTGCCTGGCTGATTTATCCCCCGGCGGGGTTTGTTGTTGCCGGGGCGCTGTGCCTGTTCTGGTCGTGGCTGGTGGCGCGATATCTCAACCGTACACAGCCGTCTGTCGGCGGAGGTAAATAGTGTTCTTTTCGGGATTATTTCAACGAAAAAGTGACGCACCGGTGACCACGCCAGCAGAGCTGGCGGATGCTATCGGGCTGTCATATGACACCTATACCGGAAAGCAGATCAGCAGCCAGCGGGCCATGCGACTGACGGCGGTTTTTTCCTGCGTCAGGGTGCTGGCGGAGTCGGTCGGGATGTTGCCCTGCAACCTGTATCACCTGAACGGCAGCCTGAAACAGAGAGCCACCGGCGAACGTCTGCATAAACTGATCTCCACGCATCCCAATGGCTATATGACGCCGCAGGAGTTCTGGGAGCTGGTGGTCACCTGTCTGTGCCTGCGGGGAAACTTTTACGCCTACAAAGTGAAAGCATTTGGCGAAGTGGCTGAACTGCTGCCCGTCGATCCCGGCTGTGTGGTACCGAAGCTTAACAGTAGCTGGGAGCCGATCTATCAGGTCACATTCCCGGATGGCTCCACGGATGTACTGAGCCAGGAGGATATCTGGCATGTGCGCACGCTGACGCTGGACGGACTGGTGGGGCTGAATCCCATCGCCTATGCCCGCGAGGCAATATCGCTGGCAGCTGCGACCGAAGAGCACGGGGCCAGACTGTTCAGCAATGGCGCGGTGACGTCGGGTGTGTTGCGTACAGAGCAGACGCTGTCAGATCAGGCTTATGAGCGCCTGAAGAAAGATTTTGAGGAGCGTCACACCGGGCTTGGCAATGCTCACCGCCCGATGATCCTTGAGATGGGGCTGGACTGGAAGTCGATGGCGCTGAACGCCGAGGACAGCCAGTTCCTGGAAACCCGCAAGTTTCAGCTTGAAGAAATCTGTCGTCTGTTCCGGGTGCCGTTGCACATGGTGCAGAACACCGATCGCGCCACCTTCAACAATATCGAAGAGCTGGGGCTGGGATTTATCAACTATTCACTGGTGCCGTATCTGACCCGCATCGAACAGCGGATCAACACCGGACTGGTACGAAAAAGTAAGCAGGGCGTTTATTACGCCAAATTTAACGCCGGGGCGTTACTGCGCGGGGATATGAAGTCCCGTTTTGAAGCCTACGCCACCGGGATCAACTGGGGAATTTACTCTCCCAATGACTGCCGCGACCTGGAAGATATGAATCCGCGTCCCGGTGGTGATATCTATCTCACACCGATGAACATGACCACGAAACCCTCCGATGGCAGTAAAGCCGGTAAGCAGAAGGATAACGCCAATGCAGACGAAACAACGTCTTGATGTACCGCTGAGTCTGAAATCTGTCAGTGACTCCGGTGAGTTTGAAGGGTATGGCTCCGTCTTTGGTGTAAAGGACAGCCACGATGATGTGGTGATGTCCGGGGCATTTGCTGCTTCCCTGCGGGCGTGGAGTGACAGAAAAGCGTTACCTGCGCTGCTCTGGCAGCACCGCATGGATGAACCCATCGGTGTTTACACCGAAATGAAGGAAGACGATGTCGGGCTTTACGTCAGGGGACGGTTGCTTATTGATGATGATCCCCTCGCAAAACGCGCACATGCACACATGAAGGCCGGTTCGTTAACCGGCCTTTCTATTGGGTACGTCCTGAAAGACTGGGAATACGACCGGAGCAAAGAAGCCTTTCTGCTGAAAGAAATCGACCTCTGGGAAGTCAGCCTGGTGACGTTCCCGTCTAACGACGAGGCGCGGATCAGCGACGTCAAGAACGCACTGGCCCGCGGGGAAATCCCCGAACAGAAAAAAATCGAAAGAGTCCTGCGTGATGTCGGACTCTCCCGCACCCAGGCCAAAGCATTCATGGCCGGGGGCTATAGCGCACTGTCCCTGCGCGACGCTGAGGATGTGGGCTCTGCACTGAATGCACTGAAAAATCTGAACTTCTAATCAGGAGAAATACGATGGCGGTTGATATTAAAGATGTCGAACAGGTCGCGCAGGAGCTGCAGCAGAAGTTTGACGACTTCAAAGCAAAGAACGACAAGCGCGTGGATGCGATTGAGCAGGAAAAAGGCAAGCTTGCCGGGCAGGTGGAAACCCTGAACGGGAAACTCAGCGAGCTGGAAAATCTCAAAAGCGACCTTGAAAAAGAGCTGCTTGAGCTGAAACGTCCGGCAGGTGGAGCGCAAAATAAACTGGCCACCGAGCATAAAGAGGCGTTTGTGGGCTTCCTGCGTAAAGGCCGTGAAGACGGTCTGCGCGATCTGGAGCGTAAGGCATTGCAGGTGGGTACCGATGAAGACGGTGGCTACGCCGTGCCGGAAGCACTGGATCGCAACATTCTTAACCTGCTGAAAGATGAAGTGGTGATGCGTCAGGAAGCCACGGTGATCACCGTTGGCGGTTCCGACTACAAAAAACTGGTGAATCTGGGCGGTACGGCTTCCGGATGGGTGGGGGAAACGGATACGCGATCCCAGACTGCCACCTCCAGACTGGAGCTGATTGAACCTCTCATGGGGGAAATCTACGGCAACCCGCAGGCTACCCAGAAAATGCTGGACGATGCCTTCTTCAACGTGGAGGCCTGGATCAACAGCGAGCTGGCAACCGAATTTGCCGAACAGGAAGAAATTGCCTTTACCTCAGGCGATGGCACCAAGAAGCCGAAAGGGTTCCTGGCGTATGAATCCACTGATGAAACCGACAAGGTCCGGGCGTTCGGCAAACTTCAGCATATTGTATCCGGCGAAGCGACCGCGGTGACTGCAGACGCCATTATCAAACTGATTTACACGCTGCGTAAGGCACACCGCACTGGCGCGAAGTTCATGATGAACAACAACAGCCTGTTTGCCATCCGTCTGCTGAAAGACACCGAGGGTAACTATCTGTGGCGTCCGGGGCTGGAACTGGGGCAGCCGTCCTCTCTGGCGGGTTACGGTATCGCTGAAAACGAACAGATGCCGGATATCGCCGCTGATGCGAAAGCCATTGCATTTGGTAACTTCAAACGGGGTTACACCATCGTTGACCGTATCGGCACCCGCATTCTGCGTGACCCGTACACCAATAAACCGTTTGTCGGTTTTTATACCACCAAGCGCACCGGCGGGATGCTGGTCGATTCGCAGGCCATCAAACTGCTGAAGATTGCAGCGGCGTAATCACTCAGGGGCGTGGAACCGCGCCCCCTGTTCTGACGGGTGAAGAATCATGATCCTGAAACAAGATCTGAAATGGTCACCGGACGGTATGCGTGTTGAGGTCATTCGGGCCGGTGAGTATGACGACGGGGCGCTTCCTGCCCGGGTGCAGGAGATTGCACTTCAGACCGGGTTAGCAGAGCGCGGAACCAGTGCAAAAAGCAGTAAAGCGGCAAAAGAGAAAAAAGCCACGACCAGTAAAGAGGGCTGAGTATGCTTCTGACAATGGAAGAGATTAAAGCCCAACTCCGGCTGGATGAGGATTTCGATGCTGATGACCGCCATCTGCAACTGCTGGCCTGTGCGGCGCAAAAGCGGACGGAAACGTATCTGAACCGGAAGCTCTATGCACCGGATGAAACCATTCCGGACAGCGATCCGGACGGGCTGCACCTGCCGGATGATATTCGTCTGGGGATGCTGATGCTTATCAGCCATTTTTACGAAAACCGCTCGTCGGTTACGGAAGTGGAGAAACTCGACATGCCGCAGAGTTTTGGCTGGCTTGTCGGCCCGTACAGGTACTTTCCGCAATGAAAATTCGTCAGGCGCAGACCAGCGCAACCTACATTCTGCCGGACCCCGGTGAACTGAATAAACGCGTCCTGATCCGCCAGCGGGTGGATATGCCCGCGGATAACTTTGGCGTGGAGCCTCAATACCCGGTTACGTTCCGGACATGGGCGAAGGTTATCCAGACCAGTGCCACCACCTGGCAGGAAACCGCGCAGACCGGGGACGCCATCACCCATTACATCACCATTCGTTACCGCCGGGGGATCACTGCTGATTATGAGGTGGTCTGTGATGACAGTGTGTACCGGGTGAAACGTCAGCGTGATCTGAACGGGGCGCGGCGCTTTCTGCTGCTGGAGTGTACGGAGCTGGGCGAATGTAGGCAGAGTCACGGAGGCAGCAATGGCGACTCCCTTTTTTCACGTTGATGTTCAGCAGCCCGCCGAGATGCGCTTTAACCGCGCCCGTGTCCGGCGGGCGTTTGTCACGATTGGGCAGCGTCATATGCGTGATGCCCGTCGGCTGGTGATGCGCCGTGCGCGGTCGGCACCAGGTGAAAACCCCGGTTATCAGACCGGACGCCTGGCTCGTTCGATTGGTTATATGGTGCCGAGAGCCAGTAAAAAGCGAGCCGGTTTTATGACACGCATTGCCCCTAACCAGCGCAACGGGAAGGGGAACCGGATGATCTCTGGTGACTTCTATCCGGCATTTCTGTTTTTTGGTGTCCGGGGAGGAGCAAAACGTCGTCGTAGTCATCATCGTGGTGCATCCGGTGGCAGCGGCTGGCGACTGGCTCCACGTAATAACTTCATGGTGGAAACGCTTGAAAAGAACCGCAGCTGGACACGCTATTTTCTGGCGCGGGAATTGCGTAAATCACTGAAGCCGGAGCGACGACACAGATGAAACTGACGCCTGTTATTGCTGCGCTGCGTGCCCGCTGCCCGTATTTTGAAAACCGGGTGGCAGGCGCGGCACAGTTCAAAAATCTGCCGGAGGTCGGAAAGCTGAGACTCCCGGCGGCGTATGTGGTACCGGGTGATGACTCTCCGGGAGAAAACAAAAGCCAGACCGACTACTGGCAGGAGCTGAAAGAGGGCTTCTCCGTGGTTGTCATACTGAGTAACGGGCGTGATGAGCGCGGTCAGTTTGCCTCGTATGATGTGGTGGACGATGTCCGGCAGATGCTCTTTAAGGCCCTGCTGGGCTGGAACCCGGAAGCGTGCGGTAACCCGATTACCTATGACGGCGGCACGCTGCTGGATCTGAATCGTCATGAGCTGATTTATCAGTTCGATTTTTCGGTCATCAGCGAGCTGACTGAAGACGATACCCGCCAGCAGGATGATCTGAACAGTCTGGATGAACTGCAAACGCTGGCGATTGATGTTGATTATCTCGAGCCCGGTAACGGGCCTGACGGCGATATCGAACATCACACCGAAATAACCCTTCCTTCCTGAGGATCCTCATGTTTGTCAAACCTGTTAAAGGGCGGTCAGTTCCTGACCCTGCCCGCGGCGACCTTTTGCCCGCCGAAGGGCGAAATGTTGACGAGAACAACTACTGGCTGCGCCGTGAAGTAGCGGGTGATATCCGGCGCGTGAATAAAAAGGTGAACACCGATGACGATAAGCTTTAACACCATTCCGTCGAATACGCTGGTTCCGCTGTTTTATGCGGAAATGGATAATCAGGCGGCGAATACTGCACAGGACAGCGGAGCATCGCTGCTGATTGGTCATGCCAATAACGGTGCAGAGATTGTTGCCAACAGTCTGGTACTGATGCCGTCGGCAGACTATGCACGCCAGATTTGTGGTGCGGGAAGTCAGCTGGCGCGTATGGTCGAGGCTTATCGCCAGACCGACCCGTTTGGCGAGCTGTATGTGATTGCCGTTCCTGAATCCACGGGCGCGGCGGCAACGGTTACGCTGACGGTGACCGGCGCGGCAACCGAAACCGGCACGGTGAATGTTTATGTGGGACGTACCCGCGTGCAGGCACCGGTGACCAACGGCGATAACGTTGCGACGATTGCCAGCAGTATCCAGGATGCCATCAATGCCGTTCCGACCCTGCCGTTTACGGCTTCATCTTCGGCAGGCGTGGTAACACTGACCGCGCGTCATAAGGGGCTTTGCGGGAATGAAATTCCTGTCAGCCTCAATTACTACGGCTTTGGTGGGGGCGAAGTGCTGCCAGCGGGCGTACAGATTGCCGTGGCGACGGGTACCGCCGGAACGGGCGCTCCTGTTCTCACCGGCGCGGTGGCTGCAATGGCGGATGAGCCGTTTGATTATATCGGCCTGCCGTTCAACGACACAGCCTCCGTTAACACGCTGGTGACCGAGATGAACGATACCAGCGGTCGCTGGAGCTATGCGCGTCAGCTGTATGGTCATGTGTATACGGCAAAGATCGGCACGCTGTCAGAACTGGTGACCGCAGGTGACCAGTTTAACCAGCAGCACATTACCCTGGCGGGGTACGAAAAAGAGACCCAGACGCCTGCCGACGAGCTGGCGGCAAGCCGTACCGCCCGCGCAGCGGTGTTTATCCGCAACGATCCGGCACGTCCCACGCAGACCGGTGAGCTGGTGGGTATGCTGCCTGCGCCGAAGGGGAAACGGTTCACGATGACCGAACAACAGACCCTGCTGTCTCATGGCGTGGCAACGGCGTATGTCGAAAGCGGGGTACTGCGCATTCAGCGTGATGTCACCACGTACAGGAAAAACGCTTACGGGGTTGCGGATAACAGCTACCTCGACAGCGAGACGCTGCATACCAGTGCGTATGTACTGCGCAAACTGAAATCCGTCATTACCAGTAAGTACGGGCGTCACAAGCTTGCCAGCGACGGTACCCGCTTTGGTCCCGGTCAGGCGATTGTCACCCCGGCGGTGATCAAAGGGGAACTGCTGGCAACCTACCGTCAGCTCGAGCGTGCGGGGATCGTGGAAAACTACGAACTGTTCAAGCAGTACCTGATTGTGGAGCGTGATGCCAGCGATCCGAACCGCCTGAACACGCTGTTCCCGCCTGACTATGTTAACCAGTTGCGTGTCTTTGCCGTGGTTAACCAGTTCCGTCTTCAGTATTCAGAGGAGTCTGCATAATGGCCCGTATCGGGGGAACCTGTTATTTCAAAATTGACGGTCAGCAGCTATCGCTGACCGGCGGCATTGAGGTGCCCATGAACAAAACGGTTAACGATGACATCATCGGTCTGGACGGTTCAGTGGACCGCAAGGAAACTCACCGTGCGCCTTATGTCAAAGGGACCTTCAAGGTGCCGAAGAATTTTCCGGTGAGCAAAATCACCTCGTCTGATGAGATGACCATCACTGCCGAGCTGGCGAACGGTCAGGTCTATGTATTGTCGTCCGCCTGGCTGCACGGAGAAGCGAACCATAATGCCGAAGAAGGCACGGTTGATCTTGAGTTCCACGGTGAAGAAGGGGATTACCAGTGATTGAGCTTGTACTTAAAAAACCGATCATCGCCCACAAAGAAACACTGCATGTGCTGGAAATACGTGAGCCTACGTATGACGAGATTGAGGCGCTGGGGTTCCCTTTCTCTGTTTCGCCTGATGGTGGTATGAAAATGGACAGTCAGGTGGCGCTGAAATATATCCCGCTTCTGGCCGGGATCCCGCGCTCGTCTGCAGCGCAGATGACGAAGCTGGATATTTTCAAGGCAGGCATGATTGTAATGCGTTTTTTTACCGGCTTGGAGACGGAAGAGAGCTCCGGAAGCGATTCTACAATGTCGCGTGGTTCTGGAAATTAAACCCCCTTGAACTTCGCCGGACGGCTATTTCCCACTTTGCTGATCTGGAGGCAGAGGCTGTCCGTATAAATGAGGAGATGAAGCATGGCTGATAATTTTCAGCTGAAAGCCATCATCACCGCTGTTGACAGGCTGTCCGGCCCGCTTAAAGGTATGCAGCGTCAGCTTAAGGGATTTCAGAAAGAAGTCTCCAGCCTTGCTCTGGGCGCTGCCGGGGCGGGTACTGCAATAATGGGGGCACTGGCACTCCCTGTAAAATCAGCCATCACCCTTGAATCGAAGATGGCTGATGTCCGCAAAGTGGTGGACGGTCTGGATACGCCGGATGCGTTTAAGGCCATGACGGAGCAGGTACGCGCTTTGTCTACTGAGCTTCCCATGTCTGCAGACGGGATCGCGGAAATTGTGGCGGCTGGCGGTCAGGCCGGGATTGCACGTGATGAACTGATGCAGTTTGCCACTGATGCGGTGAAGATGGGCGTGGCCTTTGATACCACGGCTGAAGAGTCCGGGCAGATGATGGCCCAGTGGCGTACTGCGTTTAATATGACGCAGGATGAAGTGGCCGGGCTGGCTGACAAAATCAACTACCTTGGTAATACCGGCCCGGCGAACGCGAAGAAAATCTCCGATATTGTTACGCGTATTGGTCCTTTAGGTGGTGTTGCAGGTGTGGCTTCCGGCGAAATCGCGGCAATGGGGGCAACCATTGCCGGGATGGGCGTGGAGTCAGAAATTGCCGCCACAGGGATCAAGAACTTCATGCTTTCCCTGACCGCGGGAAATTCTGCGACAAAATCGCAGAAACAGGCATTGCGTTTTCTGCGGATCAATCCGAAGAAATTAGCTGCTGATATGCAGAAAGATGCCCGGGGCACCATGCTGTCTGTACTGGATGCGATGGCTAAAGTGCCTAAAGAAAAACAGGCCGCTGTGCTGAATGCCCTGTTCGGGAAAGAGTCTCTGGGCGCGATAGCACCTCTGCTGACTAACCTTGATTTGTTGCGTACCAACTTCAGGCGGGTTGCGGATTCCCAGCAGTATGGCAGTTCGATGCAGAAGGAATATGCTTCGAGGGCAGCGACGACGGAAAACCAGCTTTTACTTCTGCAAAATCAACTTGATGCCATTTCTTCCACGCTGGGGGAAACGTTTCTTCCTGAGGTTAATGATGGTCTTGAAGCGGTAAAACCGCTCCTTGAGGAAGTGAGAACGTTTGTTCGTGAAAACCCGGAGCTCGTTAAGACCATTGCTAAAATCGGTCTGGCCTTACTGACGGTGGGAGCCGCTGCAGGCTCTTTGTCCAGAATTATGAAAGTTCTCGGCGGTGTGATGAATATGACGCCTGCTAAGGGGTTGATTGCTCTTCTGGTTGGTGGCGCTTACCTCATTATTGATAACTGGGAAACCGTAGGTCCTGTCATAAAAAAAGTCTGGCACGTGGTGGATGAAACGGCGCAGGCGATGGGGGGATGGGAAACTGTTCTGAAAGCGATTGCCCTGTTTATGGCAACCAAATGGGTTGCTGACGTTACCAAATCCATTACCGCAGTGACCAGAGAGATGCGTACGCTGGGGAAGGTATCGGCAGAAACGGTATTGATGGGGAAAGGCCGCGGCTTTATCGGGAAGGCCGGGGTATATGGTTTTCTGGGAACCCTGATGTATGAGCCGGTTAAAGATACTCTGGAAAGTGTTATTCCTGAAGATACGGTTAACTGGCTGGATAATAAAGGGCTGTTTCTGGCTTCAGACTGGACGCCTTTTTTTGATCGTAAAGAGTACGAGCAGTATCAGGCCAGCCTGAGTCAGTACAAACCCAATGTTCCGCTGTTGAATCCATCTTCTTCCATGACACAGCACAGCGAGCTGAAAGTCACGTTCGAGAATGCTCCGCCAGGTATGAAGATAATTGATGTACCGGGCAAAGCCGATCCCCTGATGAAAATCACGCACGATGTGGGGTATTCTCCATTCAGACGATAATATAACTACTTTAATCAAGTAGGGTTATTGAGTGGTAAAGTTTGTGCTGAATGTAGGAGAGAATATGAAGAAAATGTTTATATTGTTGTTGGCTGTAGGACTGCCATTAAACTCCTTTGCGAAGCCAGTAACGGAAAAGCAGCTTGCTACATACTTTATAGATAACGTTAAAACTTCAGCGGATAAGAATATAGATCTAGATGTAGAGGGAATAAATAGACTGTCTGTAATATGCCCAGCAAAGTCGGCAAGTGGAACTCTTTTAATAAAAAAAGCATCCTACGAGTTTAATAAAAGCATTGGTGCTTTTGATTTTAAAAATAACTCACAATCTGCACCATTGACTTTTATTGTACCAATTAGTGAGGATGAAAATAACTTTGACTCGGAAATTATTGGTTTCTCTTTTGCATTTAAAATGCCAAGAGGGCAATTCTTTGTTGATGTTACGAAAACAGGGAAGGTAAAGGCTGGCGTAAATATTAGTGGTGAAAGCGGAATTACTTATTCATCATGTAGAATAGATACTCATAATGTTGATTATGATCGTTAATTTTATTACCTAATAAAAAACCGCGTTTACACGCGGTTTTTATTTGAGGTGACGCCATGGATTTTTCTCATATTTCTTCGTACCTATCCTCTGATTCTCGAAGTGGCTGGCGTGAAAAGCTACTTGAAGCATCATTTCGAGGTGTGCCGTTTAAGGTTGAAGAAGAAAGTGCGGGAACCGGTCGTCGTGTGGAAACACATGAATACCCGAACCGCGACAAGCCCTATACCGAAGATCTGGGAAAAGTCACTTTCCGCCCGTCCATCACAGCTTATGTGGTGGGAGATGACTGCTTTGACCAGCGCGATCGCCTGATTGAAGCGCTGAATAAACCCGGTCCCGGCACGCTTGTCCATCCGACTTACGGTGAGCTGAAAGTCTGTGTTGACGGGGAAGTTCGGGTCAGCACATCGAAGAGTGAAGGGCGTATTGTCCGTTTTGACCTGAAGTTTGTCGAAGCAGGAGAGCCCTCTTACCCCACTTCAGGTGCGGCGACGGCGCAGACGCTGATGTCATCCTGTTCTGCACTGGATGACTGCATCAGTGACAGCTTCAGTGGTTTCAGTATCGATGGTGTGGCGGATTTCGTGCAGAACGACGTTATCGGTAATGCCAGCATAATGCTGGGGTATGTTTCTGATGCGATGAAAGTGGTGGATTCTGCCGTATCGGATGCCGCCAGGCTGTTGCAGGGGGATATCTCGGTACTTCTGCCGCCGCCATCGTCAGGCAAAAATTTCGTTGAGCAGGTGCAGAAAATGTGGCGTACCGGGAAACGCCTTTATGGTAACGCCAGCGACCTGGTCACCATGATCAAAACGCTTTCCGGTGTCAGCCTCGGCAGCGATCTGCAACCGCGCGGCGTCTGGAAAACGGACAGTAAAACCACCGCCACGGCGACGCAGCAGCGTAACGTGGTTGCCAGCACCCTTCGTACGACCGCAATCAGCGAAGCGGCGTATGCCGTCACCCGATTGCCTGCGCCAACAACTTCCGCGGTGATGCAGAATTCCGCAGTGGGGCCGTCAACAACACCCGCGCAGAGCACCGGCTGGCCTTCCGTCACGCATCCGGCACTGGACAATGCACCAGCGGTGAAAAACACGGTTGATCTGCCAACGTGGGAAGAACTGACTGACATTCGCGACACACTGAATACGGCAATTGATAAGGAGTTGTCCCGTACAACCAGTGATGCGCTGTTTCTGGCGCTGCGCCGGGTGAAAGCAGATCTGAATGCGGATATCAACACGCGCCTTGAACAGTCTGCACGGATCATTCAGCGCACACCGGATGAGGTTTTACCCGCGCTGGTGCTGGCGGCGACCTGGTTTGATAACGCGGCGCGTGACGCGGACATTATCCGGCGTAATGCCATTACGCATCCCGGCTTTGTGCCGGTGATCCCTCTGAAGGTGCCAGTGCAATGAACGATAACGTCACGCTACGGGTAAATGGCCGGGAGTGGAATGGCTGGACATCGGTGCGCATCGGTGCCGGTATTGAACGGCTGGCGCGGGATTTCAGTGTGGAGATCACCCGCCAGTGGCCGGGAGATGAGGGTATCACCACGCTTCAGCCGCGCATTAAAAACGGTTCAAAAGTGGAAGTGCTGATTGGTGATGAGCTGGTGATCACCGGCTGGGTGGAGGCGACTCCCGTTCGTTACGATGCCCGTTCGGTCAGCACCGGTATTGCCGGACGCAGTCTGACCGCTGACCTGATTGATTGTGCAGCCGAACCGACACAGTTTAACGGACGATCGCTGGTACAGATTGCGCAGGCGCTTGCTGCGCCTTTCGGCATTGAGGTGGTGAACAGCGGTGCGCCGTCGGGTGTTATTCCTGATGTCCAGCCTGATCACGGTGAAACGGTGATCGAGGTGATCAACAAAATACTCGGTCAGCAGCAGGCACTGGCTTACGACGATCCGCACGGCAGGCTGGTGATTGGCGGTATTGGCTCAACGCGGGCACATACCGCGCTGGTACTTGGGGAAAACATCCTTTCCTGCGATACGGAGAAGAGTATCCGGGAGCGGTTTTCAGTTTACCAGGTGGCGGGGCAGCGTGCCGGAAACGACGATGATTTCGGTGAGGCCACCACCACCGCGCTGCGGGCCCGCACAGAGGACGCATTTATTGCCCGTTACCGTCCGATGTATATCAGGCAGACAGGGCAGGCTACGGGGGCAGGCTGTATTGCCCGTGCTGACTTTGAAGCCCGACAACGGGCGGCGCGGACGGATGAAACCACCTATGTGGTGCAGGGCTGGCGACAGGGTAACGGTACGCTGTGGCAGCCCAACCAGCGGGTGATTGTCTTCGATCCGGTCTGTGGTTTCGACAATACCGAACTGCTTGTCTCGGAAGTCACGTTTACTCAGGACCAGAACGGCACCCTGACGGAAATCCGTGTCGGCCCGCCTGATGCTTATCTGCCTGAACCCGAAGCCCCCGGCGCGCGGAAAAAGAAAAAAGCCAGAGTACAGGAGGACCCGTTCTGATGAGTACGATTGAAGCCATGCAGCGACAACTCCTCGGCCTGATTGGGCGGGCAGTGGTGAAAAGCATCAGTGCCGCCACGAAATGTCAGACCGTGGATGTGTCCCTGATTGCCGGTGAACCCAAAGCCGGGGTTGAACATCTTGAACCCTACGGTTTTACCGCAAGGGCAAACAGCGGTGCGGAAGCGGTGGTGTTGTTTCCGGATGGCGACCGTTCTCATGCGGTGGTTGTTACGGTGTCGGACCGGCGCTACCGCCTGAAAGGGCTGCAGACGGGTGAGGTGGCTGTCTATGACGATCAGGGGCAGTCCGTGACGCTGACCCGGGAGGGGATCGTGGTGGACGGTGCTGGTAAAACGATCACGTTTCGCAATTCACCTAAAGCACGTTTTGAAATGGACCTGGAAGTGACAGGACAGGTGAAAGACCTGTGCGACTCCGGCGGCACCACCATGTCAGCGATGCGGCTTGCCTATAACGGGCATCGTCACAGAGAGAACGGTCAGGGCAGTAACACCGACAAACCTGATAAAGCGATGGAGGCATGATGGAACTGTGGCTGACGGTGAACGGTAAACGCACCTGCGCCAGCGCACCGCTGGATCCGCTGACCCGCGCCGTGGTGATTTCCCTGTTTACCTGGCGGCGGGCGGAGCCTGATGACAATGCCGACGTCCCGATGGGATGGTGGGGGGATACCTGGCCTGCGGTACAGAATGACCGTTACGGCTCCCGACTGTGGCTGCTTCAGCGCAGCAAACTGACCAATCAGCTGGTGCAGACGGTAAGGGGGTATATCCGCGAATGCCTGCAATGGATGATTGATGACGGCGTGGTGTCCCGTATTGATCTGGATATCCGCCGCACCGGGATTAATGAACTGGGTAACAGTATCACTCTCTGGCGTCGTGACGGACCGGTAATGATTTCTTTTGATGATCTGTGGAGTGCGATAACGCATGGCGGACAGTGAATTTCAGCGCCCGACGCTGGCAGAAAATATCAGTATGCTCCGTAACGATTTATTCGCCAGGCTGGACGTCAGCGACACGCTCCGGCGCATGGATGAAGACGTGCGGGCAAAGGTGTATGCGGCGGCGCTGCATACGGTTTACGGTTACATCGATTATCTGGCAATGAACATGCTGCCTGACCTGTGCGATGAGTCCTGGCTGGCGCGACATGCTGCGATGAAACGGTGTCCGCGCAAGGGGGCCACGGCTGCCAGCGGGTATATGCGCTGGGAAGGTGTCAGCGATGGCCTGAAGGTGACCGCCGGGAGTGTTATTCAGCGCGATGACCTGGTTCAGTACACGGCAACTGCCGATGCAACCAGCTCCGGTGGTGTCCTGCGCGTGCCGATCGCCTGCTCAAGTGCAGGTGCGGTCGGTAACGCTGACGACGGTACGGCATTAATCCTGGTCACGCCGGTGAATGGTCTGCCGTCTTCCGGTGTGGCTGACACCCTGACTGGCGGATTTGATACTGAAGAGCTGGAAACGTGGCGCGCCCGCGTCATTGAGCGGTATTACTGGACGCCGCAGGGCGGGGCTGACGGGGACTATGTCGTCTGGGCTAAAGAAGTGCCCGGCATTACCCGCGCATGGACATACCGTCACTGGATGGGAACGGGAACTGTCGGTGTGATGATTGCCAGCAGTGACCTGATTAATCCCATTCCGGAAGAATCAACGGAAACGGCAGCAAGACAACATATCGTGCCACTGGCCCCGGTGGCAGGCTCTGATTTGTATGTATTCAGGCCGGTGGCACATACGGTGGATTTTCATATCCGCGTGACGCCGGACACACCAGAAATACGGGCTGCCATTACCGCAGAGTTGCGTTCATTCCTGCTGCGTGATGGTTATCCGCAGGGAGAGCTGAAGGTATCGCGTATCAGTGAAGCGATTTCCGGTGCGAACGGGGAATACAGCCATCAGTTGCTTGCTCCGGCGGACAATATCTCCATTGCAAAAAATGAACTGGCGGTTCTGGGGACGATTTCATGGACGTGACAAACGATGATTACATCCGTCTGTTGTCGGCACTGCTGCCGCCCGGTCCGGCGTGGTCAGCCAGCGATCCGGCGATTGCCGGTGCGGCACCGTCATTAACCCGTGTTCATCAGCGTGCGGATGCCCTGATGCGGGAGCTGGATCCGCGCACCACCACCGAACTGATAAATCGCTGGGAGCGTCTGTGCGGCCTGCCGGATGAATGTATTCCCGCAGGGACACAGACCCTTCGCCAGCGTCAGCAACGGCTGGATGCGAAGGTTAACCTGGCGGGTGGCATCAACGAGGATTTTTATCTTGCACAGCTTGCTGCTCTGGGCAGACCAGACGCCACCATCACGCGATACGATAAAAGCACTTTCACCTGCTCATCGGCCTGTACTGACGCGGTGAATGCGCCGGAATGGCGGTATTACTGGCAGGTCAACATGCCAGCCGCCACCAACACCACCTGGATGACATGTGGCGACCCCTGTGATTCCGCACTGCGTATCTGGGGCGACACCGTTGTCGAGTGTGTGCTTAACAAACTCTGCCCGTCGCATACCTACGTAATTTTTAAATATCCGGAGTAATCCATGCATCGTATAGACACGAAAACCGCGCAGAAGGATAAGTTCGGCGCGGGTAAGAACGGTTTTACCCGTGGTAACCCCCAGACCGGCACGCCAGCCACCGATCTGGATGATGACTACTTTGACATGTTGCAGGAGGAGCTTTGCAGCGTGGTGGAGGCATCCGGTGCCAGCCTGGAGAAGGGGCGGCATGACCAGCTGCTTACCGCACTTCGCGCGCTGCTGTTAAGCCGCAAGAATCCGTTTGGCGATATCAAATCGGATGGCACTGTGCAAACGGCTCTCGAAAACCTTGGTTTGGGAGAAACGATAAATAAAGCCTCCGGAGCTATGCAGAAATCGGCTAATGGAGCTGATATTTCTGATGTATCAGCCTTCCGAAATGCGCTCCAGTTAGGGACCGCCGCAACACGAGATGTTGGAGCAGATAATGCCTCGAAGTTACTGGATTTAGACAGCTTCAGGTCAATGATGTCAGGGAATGGCTACATCTACATTCCATGCATTGCGACGACAGGAAACCCGGTGAAACTTATGTTGCAGTGGGGAACGGTGGCAACACAAAAGGGAGCTGATGCTGGATATGCCTTACCATTTGCTTTTCCCTATGCAGGCTTATTTGCGACCGGAAACCGTGGAACATCTGGCTACAATGCCGCGATGAATGTGCGTATTGCCAGCAGAACGCATATCAGTATTCAGAACTGGTCGCCATCCGGAGAGGGCACCGAAGATTGTTGTTTTATCGCGCTGGGGTATTAAGAATGAATAAATTTTATAAAGGCTCTTTCTATCCGAAAGCACTAAAAGAGGTATATATCAGCGCCGGTTCATGGCCTGAAAATGGCGTTGATGTTGATGATGAAACAATGGCAATTTACACAGGCGTAGCGCCACAAGGCAAAACGCTGGGGGCTGATAAAAATGGTAATCCTGCGTGGATTGATATCCCGCCACTCTCCGCTGAACAACAGATTATTCAGGCTGAACAGAAAAGAACGGTATTGCGTTCTATGGCTGATAAGGAAATAGCCTGGAGACAGGATGCTTTTGATGCGGAAATCGCGACGGCAGAAGAAACCGCCGCGTTATCTGAATGGAAAAAATACCGGGTCTTGCTGATGCGCGTTGATACAGCAAAACCCGTATGGCCTGTCAATCCGCAGGATATTTAACGGGGGCGTTGTAGGTGGTGACATATTCAAGCAGTTCTGTTGGATATGTCACCGTTGCTGCATCTCGCTCTACGTTAAATGTATCCGCTCCCCAGATAACACACTCCCTCAAAAATGCCTCCACCCCTGGCGAGACTTCAACCGCATCATCAGGTCGCTCTTGTTCAGAAACATAAAAACCAACGGTCGTTGGGCTGAAATAGATATTCTCCATATTTAGTATCCTATTGCTTCAAAATGCAGTGTCGGTGTTTCGCCGAGATTGGGTGTCGTATACGCCACAGTGAATCGCGCTCTTGATACGTCAGTGCCAGAATCCGTATCTCGATGCGTTGCCAGTGCTTTCCCAGCCATTGGCTCCTGATTCGAATATGTGCTACTCGCTAGTGTTGCCAGCGTTGCTACTTGTGCATTTGGGAATTGTCTGGGGAAATTAACCCTGTAGTAATGGGTGTAGTACAGCACTCCACCAAGCTCCCGCGCGTTGAAGTTACCAACTGGTGTCAGTGTCACAGTGCCAGCCTGTCGAATCATACCATTTGGGAGAATATCCCAGGCAGTTTGTCCGTTTCGCGACATACCAAATGCGGACATGTCCGGGAGTTGATTATTACCGGTTCCCACGTCCCTTTTTGCCGCTTCTCCCAATTGAACGTTTATGAAAATGAAGAAATAACAAGCAAATGGCATCATTCCTGCTTTTACCAGGGGGATTTAACATGCTTATTGGCTATGTACGTGTATCAACAAATGACCAGAATACCGATCTACAACGTAATGCGCTGAACTGTGCAGGATGTGAGCTGATTTTTGAAGACAAGATAAGCGGTACAAAGTCCGACAGACCAGGACTGAAAAAGCTGCTCAGGACATTATCGGCAGGTGACACGCTGGTGGTCTGGAAACTGGACCGACTGGGGCGCAGTATGCGGCATCTTGTCGTGCTGGTGGAAGAGTTGCGCGAACGTGGCGTTAATTTTCGCAGCCTGACGGATGCTATTGATACCAGCACACCAATGGGGCGCTTTTTCTTTCATGTGATGGGTGCCTTGGCTGAAATGGAGCGAGAGCTTATTGTCGAACGTACTAGGGCGGCTTTGCCGCAGCACGACAAGAAGGGAGGAACGGTGGGCGAAAGCCAAAGCTGACAGTAGAACAATGGGGGCAGGCTGGCAGGTTGATTGAATCGGGAATATATCAGCAGCAAGTCGCACTGATTTATGATCTGGGTATTTCAACGGTGTATAAAAAATTCCCTGTAGCAAGTAAACCATAACCTTACGCCACATTGATGATCGCGGATTATGCACTATTTTTAGGTCTTGTAACCCGAGGTGGGAGTTGTTTGGTTATATGTTCAAGTGATTTTTTGCCCAAGATAGTTCTTTGGACAAAACTTTCTATAGCTTCTAGCATTTGTTCGAACTCACTTTTATTCGGGCTCCAACTGCGATGTGCGGCGGCGTTTCCTGCATCAATTACTGAAGATATAACGCATGCCTCAGTGTCGCCTATGACTCCATCTTGTTTTAATTTTTCAACTTTTTCACCAAGCGGCAAACCGGGGTGAATTTGTAACAGTTCAGCAGTTCGATCAAAAATCGTCCGTAAACCGATGGACGAAAGAATGAAATGGTCAGAAGTATATGAAGAATACATTTCATTAAATATTTGAAAGAGCTGACGATCAACTGATTCAAGCTTGGATAACCATATCGGAGCTTGAAATGTTTCAGCGGCAGGATAGGTAGTGATCATATCTATAGGCGTTTCTACAAATTCACCATCACGATATTCGTGGGTAGTATGCTCACTGAAGTGTTCGTTGTGGTGATAGAAGACAGTATCACAGCCATTGCATTGGAGTAGGTGATGGTAATGGTACCCATAAACTGGATATTGGGAATCCTCCCAGCTAGTGGTTAGCTTCCCATGCACAGTGCAGTTACGTAACCCACCGCATGTAGGGCAAAGAGCCTTGAGTATTTCCTTTTTCATAAAGTCTCTGATTCTATATGTAGGTTAAGACCACTATTAGCTATACGGACCTAATAATCAATCGTGTGCAGATACAAAAAAGCCCGTATAGCGGGATTTCATGTCACTAAGGGCCGCGGCTACTTTGCGTATCTTTTTTGTCTTCTCACCGTCTGGCCGGTATTTTGCTGAGACTGCTTATTTCCAGTTTTTACTAGTGCTGTACTGGTACTGCCCAATCATGATTGGTGGGGGACGGAGTTGAGACCGCAGCCACGTCGTATGCAAGAACGCGCTGCGGTTGGCTGGTGAACTTTCGATAGTGCGAGTATTGAATGATTTCCAGCCGTTACAGATTTTACGTGTTTATTAGTGAACAAACCACTCGTCAGCAGATTCCCAGGTATCTTTCAGAGTCTCCTGAACAAAAGTTTTTGCAGAATCCTTATCTGCGGTGCGTGTAACAGAAAGGCCATCATTGCTGGTGGCTTTTACTAACACCTCAACATCGTCATAACGCTTACTGATGCGTCGGGTTAATTCTTCCTTTAACGCATCCACAGCACCGGTTGGCATTTTAGTCATTTTTTCTTTGGCTATGCAGATTTCAATACGCATAAAAGTCCCTCCATACTGTGTTTGTATACAGCATCATTTTTAACTGTATGGATAAACAGTGTCAAGGGGTCTTATTTCTGCTCCTTTGGAGCTCTTCAAAACGATTATGTAAAGATTTCGGATACAGTTCGGTATATACCTGCCATAGCACGTTTAATGAACGATGCCCTGTAACCTGGGCGACTTCCTCAATACTAAAACCAGCCTCAAATAAGCGACTTGCCCCTTCTCTACGCAAATCATGGTATCGCAGATCCTTAATACCTAATTTGCTTCTTACCCTCTGAAATCCCGCAGTAACAGAAGTGCTGTTATATGGAAAAATGAATTCCGATTTTTGGGGCTGTCGTTGGACGATATCCCAGGCTTCCCCAAGCAAGGCTACTTTCATGTGGTTGCCTTCCTTTTTGCGTGGATCTTTCCTGTCTCTTACGAGTATAGATTTTTGTTCTTGGTCGAGATCTTCCCATCGTAACCGGCATACTTCTCCGATTCGCATACAGGACCATACAGAAAATTTGAGGATATCAACGAACGGAATTTTTGAGCATTTATGAGTAGATCGTTGTTGAAGGCCTTCAATGAGCATGTCCAGTTCAGCAGATGCTGGTCTACGATTACGACGGTTTGATTTACCAATCAAACCAAGTTTAAGTAGATATGGACGAGCACTTTTCGCCGGGTTTGATGTGTAATTAATTCCGTATACAGGTTTGGCCGCATCCAGAACACTGCCAAGATAACTAACATCGTGGCTGACTGTTGCTGGACCTGCGCCAGCGTTGTTTCTTAGCCTGCAATGTTCAATTACGTCATTTTCTGTCAGTTCAGATAGTTTGATCGCGGAGATGTCACTATCCATAAGCAGTTCCAGCACATATCTTTTAGTACGGCCTGCTTTACCTCCGGCATTTGGGTCATTTAAATATTTGTGTAGTAAGTCACGGACTGTAAGTCCGTCAACTGCATTTGATGATGGAATGCCATATAGATCTAATTCCATCACTTTCTGTGTGCCCCATGTTTTGGCATGAGCATGTTTAGGGAATGTTTTGCTTTCCCTGTAAGTGATAACACCTTTTTCTTTGATAATCACATTACAGCGATAGCGTGGTGTGCCATCGGATTTTAGTCGTTTCTCTATGTTATAGTACGCCATTACACGACCTCGTTATTTCGGGTTCCCATAAAACGTGGGAACCTGTGCGGGAACCTAACGCGAGAAAAATAGCCTGAAATGTTCAAAAATGCACGATAATCATGAAACACAAAAAATTAATCAAACCAGCGTGATGCCTGAAAAAACTGGTGTTTACTGGAATTCTCGGTTTAGCATTGCTCCGATGCTCGACTGGACGGACAGACATTGCCGCTATTTCTTGCGTCTGCTTTCCCGCAATACGTTGCTGTATACCGAAATGGTGACCACAGGGGCGATTATTCACGGTAAAGGTGATTATCTGGCGTACAGTGAAGAAGAACATCCGGTAGCGTTGCAACTGGGCGGTAGCGATCCGGCGGCGCTGGCGCAGTGTGCAAAGCTGGCAGAAGCGCGCGGATATGATGAGATCAACCTGAATGTCGGCTGCCCGTCTGACCGGGTGCAGAACGGCATGTTTGGTGCGTGTCTGATGGGTAATGCGCAGCTGGTTGCCGACTGCGTGAAAGCGATGCGCGATGTGGTGTCGATTCCGGTGACGGTGAAAACGCGTATTGGCATCGACGACCAGGACAGCTATGAATTTCTCTGCGATTTCATCAATACCGTTTCCGGCAAAGGCGAGTGTGAGATGTTCATCATCCACGCACGTAAAGCCTGGCTTTCGGGGTTAAGCCCGAAAGAAAACCGTGAAATCCCGCCGCTCGATTATCCGCGTGTGTATCAACTGAAGCGTGACTTTCCGCATCTGACAATGTCGATTAACGGTGGTATCAAGTCGCTGGAAGAGGCCAAAGCACACCTGCAACATATGGATGGCGTGATGGTCGGGCGCGAGGCGTATCAGAATCCGGGTATTCTGGCGGCGGTAGACCGGGAGATCTTTGGTTCCTCGGATACCGATGCCGATCCGGTGGCGGTAGTGCGCGCCATGTATCCGTACATTGAGCGTGAACTCAGCCAGGGGACGTATCTCGGCCATATTACCCGGCATATGTTGGGCTTGTTCCAGGGTATTCCTGGCGCGCGGCAGTGGCGGCGTTATTTAAGTGAAAATGCCCATAAAGCGGGTGCAGACATTAATGTGCTGGAACACGCGCTCAAACTGGTGGCGGATAAGCGTTAACTTTTCACCAAAAAGTAGTCAAATTCACCACGCCCTGCGCACCGTCGCGGGGCGTTTTGCTGTTAAATCAATAGATTATTTTTGGCATGATTCTTGTAATGCCAGCAAGAGATTTCATATTTGGGAGAGCATCATGCTGGAACTACTTTTTGTGATTGGCTTTTTTGTCATGCTGATGGTCACCGGCGTTTCGTTGCTGGGCATTATCGCCGCGCTGGTTGTGGCGACGGCCATTATGTTCCTCGGCGGTATGCTGGCATTGATGATTAAGTTGCTGCCGTGGTTACTACTGGCGATTGCGGTGGTGTGGGTTATTAAGGCGATTAAAGCACCAAAAGTGCCGAAATATCAGCGTTATGACCGCTGGCGTTACTAAGGGATTGTGCGGATGATCACAACCTAAGGTTTTATCCTTAGAACAAAATAGGAATTGATAATCAAATCTGTCACTATTGCGCCTCTAACAGATTCATCGTGCTGTACCCTACATACAGCCGAACTATAAAAAGAAAGGGCTTCCCAGGTGGAAGCCCTATTTCTTTTATGGAATCAGCAGGCTGGAACCTTGCGTCGCCCGGCTTTCCAGAATCTCATGCGCACGCTGCGCATCCTTCAGCGGATATTTCTGCTGCTCGGCGACATCGACCTTAATCACACCGCTGGCAATCAAAGAGAACAGTTCATTACTGGCCTCGGTTAATTCCTCCCGCGTGGTGATATAGCCTTGCAGGGAAGGGCGTGTCACATACAACGAGCCTTTTTGATTGAGAATGCCTAAGTTCACACCGGTAACCGCACCTGATGAGTTGCCAAAACTGACCATTAAGCCGCGGCGTTGCAGGCAATCCAGCGACCGTTCCCAGGTGTCTCTGCCCACGGAATCGTACACCACGCGCACTTTCTTACCGCCGGTGATCTCTTTTAACCGCTCGACCAGATCCTCTTCACGATAGTTAATAACCTGCCACGCGCCCGCTTTTAGCGCGCTCTGCGCTTTTTGCGCGGTTCCTACGGTGCCGATAAGTTTCGCGCCCAGGGCTTTTGCCCACTGGCAGGCAATTAAGCCAACGCCGCCAGCCGCTGCGTGGAACAGGAACTGTTCATCGGGTTTAATTTCATAGGTTTTGCGCAGCAGATAATAAACCGTTAAGCCTTTCAGGAAGGATGCCGCAGCTTGCTCAAAAGAAATTGCCGCAGGCAGAATCGCCGCTTTATCCGCAATAATGTTATGCACAGAGCTGTAAGCGCCTAACGCCGACTGCGCATAGACTACACGATCGCCTGCCTTAATATGCTTTACACCACTGCCGACTTTACTCACGATGCCTGCTGCTTCGGTGCCTAATCCGCTGGGTAGCGATGGCGGCGGGTAAAGGCCGCTGCGGATATATGTGTCGATAAAATTGATGCCGATGGCTTTATTTTCGACCTGGATTTCATTCTCCGCCGGATCGGCAGGAGTGAACTCTACGGCTTGAAGTACTTCCGGGCCACCGTGCTTGTGAAATTCAATTCGTGTTGCCATGTGTCCTCCAGAACGTATCGTCAGGGTCTGCTTCATATGATAAAGTTTCGACCCATTCTTTATCTCGGTAACTCCATTCACTATGGCAGGAAATAAACCCTTCAACAAACAGCAGGCTGAACCCCGCGAACGCGATCCACAAGTTGCCGGGCTGAAAGTGCCTCCGCACTCGATCGAAGCGGAGCAGTCGGTGTTGGGCGGTTTAATGCTAGATAACGAACGCTGGGATGATGTAGCCGAGCGTGTGGTAGCAGACGATTTTTACACCCGCCCACACCGTCATATCTTTACTGAAATGGCGCGTTTGCAGGAAAGCGGTAGCCCTATCGATCTGATTACTCTTGCGGAATCGCTGGAACGCCAGGGGCAACTCGATAGCGTCGGTGGTTTTGCTTATCTGGCAGAGCTGTCAAAAAATACGCCAAGTGCGGCTAACATCAGTGCCTATGCGGACATCGTGCGTGAACGTGCCGTTGTCCGTGAGATGATCTCGGTTGCGAATGAGATTGCCGAAGCTGGTTTTGATCCGCAGGGGCGTACCAGCGAAGATCTGCTGGATCTGGCTGAATCCCGCGTCTTTAAAATTGCCGAAAGTCGTGCGAACAAAGACGAAGGGCCGAAGAACATCGCCGATGTGCTCGACGCAACCGTGGCGCGTATTGAGCAGTTGTTTCAGCAGCCACACGATGGCGTTACCGGGGTAAACACCGGTTATGACGATCTCAACAAAAAAACCGCTGGCTTGCAGCCGTCGGATTTGATCATCGTCGCCGCGCGTCCGTCGATGGGTAAAACAACATTTGCGATGAACCTCGTCGAAAACGCGGCGATGTTGCAGGATAAACCGGTACTTATCTTCTCGCTGGAGATGCCATCAGAACAGATCATGATGCGTTCTCTGGCGTCGCTGTCGCGCGTTGACCAGACTAAAATCCGTACCGGGCAGCTCGATGACGAAGACTGGGCGCGCATTTCCGGCACCATGGGTATTTTGCTCGAAAAACGCAATATCTATATCGATGACTCCTCCGGCCTGACGCCAACGGAAGTGCGTTCCCGCGCACGCCGTATTGCCCGTGAACACGGCGGCATCGGGCTTATCATGATCGACTACCTGCAACTGATGCGCGTACCGGCGCTTTCCGATAACCGTACGCTGGAAATTGCAGAAATCTCTCGCTCGCTGAAAGCACTGGCGAAAGAACTGAACGTGCCGGTGGTGGCGCTGTCCCAGTTGAACCGTTCTCTGGAACAACGTGCCGACAAACGCCCGGTCAACTCCGACCTGCGTGAATCTGGCTCTATCGAGCAGGATGCGGACTTGATCATGTTTATCTATCGTGATGAGGTGTATCACGAAAACAGTGATTTAAAAGGCATCGCGGAAATTATTATCGGTAAACAACGTAACGGCCCAATCGGGACGGTACGCCTGACCTTTAACGGTCAATGGTCGCGCTTCGACAACTATGCGGGGCCGCAGTACGACGACGAATAATAATTATTTTATGAATTAGGTAATTAAAGCAAACACTTATCAAGGAACACAAATGCAAGCGGCAACTGTTGTGATTAACCGCCGCGCTCTGCGACACAACCTGCAACGTCTTCGTGAACTGGCCCCTGCCAGTAAAATGGTTGCGGTGGTGAAAGCGAACGCTTATGGTCACGGTCTTCTTGAGACCGCGCGAACGCTCCCCGATGCTGACGCCTTTGGCGTAGCCCGTCTCGAAGAAGCTCTGCGACTGCGTGCGGGGGGAATCACCAAACCTGTACTGTTACTCGAAGGCTTTTTTGATGCCAGAGATCTGCCGACGATTTCTGCGCAACATTTTCATACCGCCGTGCATAACGAAGAACAGCTGGCTGCGCTGGAAGAGGCTAGCCTGGACGAGCCGGTTACCGTCTGGATGAAACTCGATACCGGTATGCACCGTCTGGGCGTAAGGCCGGAACAGGCTGAGGCGTTTTATCATCGCCTGACCCAGTGCAAAAACGTTCGTCAGCCGGTGAATATCGTCAGCCATTTTGCGCGCGCGGATGAACCAAAATGTGGCGCAACCGAGAAACAACTCGCTATCTTTAATACCTTTTGCGAAGGCAAACCTGGTCAACGTTCCATTGCCGCGTCGGGTGGCATTCTGCTGTGGCCACAGTCGCATTTTGACTGGGTGCGCCCGGGCATCATTCTTTATGGCGTCTCGCCGCTGGAAGATCGCTCCACCGGTGCCGATTTTGGCTGTCAGCCAGTGATGTCACTAACCTCCAGCCTGATTGCCGTGCGTGAGCATAAAGCCGGAGAGCCTGTTGGTTATGGTGGAACCTGGGTAAGCGAACGTGATACCCGTCTTGGCGTAGTCGCGATGGGCTATGGCGATGGTTATCCGCGCGCCGCGCCGTCCGGTACGCCAGTGCTGGTGAACGGTCGCGAAGTACCGATTGTCGGGCGCGTGGCGATGGATATGATCTGCGTAGACTTAGGTCCACAGGCGCAGGACAAAGCCGGGGATCCGGTCATTTTATGGGGCGAAGGTTTGCCCGTAGAACGTATCGCTGAAATGACGAAAGTAAGCGCTTACGAACTTATTACGCGCCTGACTTCAAGGGTCGCGATGAAATACGTGGATTAATCGTTCTGTAATATTTGATTGTCTGTGCCGGATGCGGCGTGAATGCCTTATCCGGCCAATAAAATCCTAAAAATTCAATAAGTTGATGTTCTTTCATGCTCTTATAAAGGTCGTGCCTCTGGCGGATGTACGTTTGTCATGAGTCTCACTCTGTTGCTAATTGCCGTTCGCTCCTGAACATCCACTCGATCTTCGCCTTCTTCCGGTTTATTGTGTTTTAACCACCTGCCCGTAAACCTGGAGAACCATCGCGTGTTTCAAAAAGTTGACGCCTACGCTGGCGACCCGATTCTTACGCTTATGGAGCGTTTTAAAGAAGACCCTCGCAGCGACAAAGTGAATTTAAGTATCGGTCTGTACTACAACGAAGACGGAATTATTCCACAACTGCAAGCCGTGGCGGAGGCGGAAGCGCGCCTGAATGCGCAGCCTCATGGCGCTTCGCTTTATTTACCGATGGAAGGGCTTAACTGCTATCGCCATGCCATTGCGCCGCTGCTGTTTGGTGCGGACCATCCGGTACTGAAACAACAGCGCGTAGCAACCATTCAAACCCTTGGCGGCTCCGGGGCATTGAAAGTGGGCGCGGATTTCCTGAAACGCTACTTCCCGGAATCAGGCGTCTGGGTCAGCGATCCTACCTGGGAAAACCACGTAGCAATATTCGCCGGGGCTGGATTCGAAGTGAGTACTTACCCCTGGTATGACGAAGCGACTAACGGCGTGCGCTTTAATGACCTGTTGGCGACGCTGAAAACATTACCTGCCCGCAGTATTGTGTTGCTGCATCCATGTTGCCACAACCCAACGGGTGCCGATCTCACTAATGATCAGTGGGATGCGGTGATTGAAATTCTCAAAGCCCGCGAGCTTATTCCATTCCTCGATATTGCCTATCAAGGATTTGGTGCCGGTATGGAAGAGGATGCCTACGCTATTCGCGCCATTGCCAGCGCTGGATTACCCGCTCTGGTGAGCAATTCGTTCTCGAAAATTTTCTCCCTTTACGGCGAGCGCGTCGGCGGACTTTCTGTTATGTGTGAAGATGCCGAAGCCGCTGGCCGCGTACTGGGGCAATTGAAAGCAACAGTTCGCCGCAACTACTCCAGCCCGCCGAATTTTGGTGCGCAGGTGGTGGCTGCAGTGCTGAATGACGAGGCATTGAAAGCCAGCTGGCTGGCGGAAGTAGAAGAGATGCGTACTCGCATTCTGGCAATGCGTCAGGAATTGGTGAAGGTATTAAGCACAGAGATGCCAGAACGCAATTTCGATTATCTGCTTAATCAGCGCGGCATGTTCAGTTATACCGGTTTAAGTGCCGCTCAGGTTGACCGACTACGTGAAGAATTTGGTGTCTATCTCATCGCCAGCGGTCGCATGTGTGTCGCCGGGTTAAATACGGCAAATGTACAACGTGTGGCAAAGGCGTTTGCTGCGGTGATGTAATGCAGGAAAGCAGGCTGGAGCTACCCAGCCTGCAGTGAAATTAAACTGTCGTCGCTTTCACTCTTTCTTTATAGATGATTTTTTTGATGCCATCGTTCTACGTGAGAGATAATAAACGTTGTTAGTTCTTTTATTGTTAAGCTTATCCCAATTATCTGGAATTCCTTATCCTGTTTTTTTGGGTGGAGTAATAATTTCTGCACATCTAACCATTATTAAATTTAATAATAAGTATCGGGTTTGTTACGATAGAATATTTCTATATCCTCAAGAATATGCTTTGCCTTATTGCCTGTGACTTTCTGAGATTCAATTATAGTATCGTTAAATTCTAAAGTTAAAGAGAGCTCT
>OOAY01000261.1_pt1 | contig 37966 bp, 30 predicted proteins | sample 1670961 | NCBI WGS metagenome assembly OOAY01 (sample SAMN06348108, study PRJEB24527) | human gut metagenome | biome: human gut; feature: ankylosing spondylitis patient; material: feces | host: Homo sapiens | place: China | collected 2015-10
CGAAACCTTTATCCAGTGGGTCGTGGAAGATAATTTCCGTGATGTCCGTCCGGCACTGGAGAAGGTCGGTGTCGAACTGGTGGCGTCGGTAATCCCCTATGAAGAGGCGAAGATTCGCATTCTTAACTCTTCACACAGTTGCATCGCCTGGGCAGGTACGTTAATCGGTCAAAAATATATCCACGAAAGCACAATGACCGATTTTATCTATCAGATTGCCGACCGCTACGTGACGGAAGATGTCATTCCTTGCTTGGGCGATAACGGTATCGATTTGCCAACCTACCGTGATGTTGTACTCAAGCGTTTTACCAATCCACATATTCAGGACACCAACCAACGCGTCGCTGCGGATGGTTTCTCGAAAATTCCGGCGATGATTGCCCCCACACTGCGAGAGTGCTACCAGCGAGGCGTTCGCCCGAATGCCACCGCCATGTTACCTGCACTGTTTTACGTATTCATGGAGCAATGGCATCACGGCAAACTGCCCTATGAATATCAGGATGGCATCCTTGATGCACCAGCTGTCCATGCAATGTTCCAGTCTGCCGATCCCGTCGCTGTTTATGCCAGTGATAAAGCGCTGTTTGGCGATTTAACCGAACGTGAAGATTTTGCCGCGTTGTTGCGCGAAAAAATCGCTGACGTCTACGCGTTAATTAACTAACCAGGAGGCGGTTATGTATCTGGGTATCGATCTGGGCACATCGGAAGTTAAGGCGCTGGTCATTGATGAAAACAATGAAATTGTTGCCACCCATAGTGCGCCGCTGACCATTCAGCGGCCCCATCCACACTGGTCAGAACAATCGCCGCAAGCCTGGTGGGAAGCGACGGAATATTTAATGTCGACCCTGCGGGAAAAATGCGGTCACCACTGGCAGGCGATCAAAGCCATTGGCCTTTCTGGTCAAATGCATGGTGCCGTCCTGTTGGATGAAAAAGGAGAGGCGATTCGTCCGGCGATTTTATGGAACGACACCCGCAGTGCGCAGGAGTGTGCGGAGCTGGAAGAGATCGCACCAGAGTTGCATCAGGTAGCGGGAAACCTGGCGATGCCTGGATTTACCGCCCCCAAATTGCTATGGGTACGGCGCCATGAGCCGCAGCACTTTGCGCGCATTTCCACCGTTTTACTGCCGAAAGACTATTTGCGTTTCAAAATGACCGGCCAAAAGATTTCCGATATGTCGGATTCTGCTGGCACGTTGTGGCTCGACGTGGAAAAACGCGACTGGTCAGATTCGTTGCTGGAAAAATGTGGCCTGACACGGGCGAATATGCCGGAACTGGTGGAAGGTTGTGACGTTTCTGCCACTCTTTCCCCTGAAGTTGCCAGCCGTTGGGGGCTGACATCTTCGGTTGTAGTTGCTGGTGGCGGTGGCGATAACGCCGTGAGCGCAATTGGTGTGGGGGCCGTTTCTCCCGGAGATGCGTTTATTTCTTTGGGAACTTCCGGGGTGTTGTTTGTAGTGACAGATGCCTATCGTCCTGCGCCGCAATCAGCAGTCCATGCTTTCTGTCACGTACTACCGAATTTATGGCACCAGATGAGTGTAATGCTCAGTGCCGCCAGTTGTCTGCAATGGTTCTGCCGTCTGGTGGGGGTAACGGAAACAGAGTTACTGGAAGAGATTGCCCAACTTTCTGATGCAGACAAAGCCAGTGCACCGATGTTCCTCCCGTATCTTTCTGGTGAACGTACGCCACATAACGATCCTCATGCCCGGGGATTGTTCTGGGCGCTGACACACTCCAGTCAGCGTGCGCTAATGGGATATGCAGTGCTGGAAGGCGTCAGCTTTGGTATTGCCGATGGGCTGCGAGTCCTGCAAGAAAGCGGTACGGCAATTGAGCAATGCTCGCTGGTAGGTGGGGGGGCGAGAAGTCCATTCTGGGCGCAGTTACTGGCCGATATTCTCGATATGCCAGTGGTGACGCATAAAGGCGGTGAAACGGGTGGGGCGCTGGGAGCCGCGCGTCTGGCCTGTCTTGCTGCGGGAAAACCACTGGCGGCAGTGTGTGAAAAACCTGAAATCTTCAAAACCTGGCGCAGCGATCCTGAACGTCATAATGCGCTGATGCAACGATATCAGCAGTTTACTGCGCTGTATCACAACGACCTGAACTATCGCAATCAATAACATCTGTCACAAATGCCCTCCGGTGTTTGCACCGGAGCGGCGTTTTGTATCCTACAAACGAGGTCACTATGTCGTTAACAAATAAACAATGGCTGGGATTACCCTTAAATCTGGTGTGGGGATATATTGCCATTGCCATCTTTATGACCGGAGACGGTTTTGAACTGGCATTCCTGTCGCATTACATTAAAGCACTGGGTTTCACGCCTGCAGAAGCCTCCTTTGCCTTTACGCTCTATGGCCTGGCGGCAGCGCTTTCCGCCTGGGTTTCCGGCGTAGTTGCCGAAATTATTACGCCACAAAAAACCATGTTTATCGGCTTTGTGCTGTGGTGCGTATTTCACGTGCTGTTTCTGGTCTTTGGTCTGGGGCAGGCGAACTATGGGTTAATCCTGCTGTTTTATGGTATTCGTGGCCTAGCCTATCCGCTGTTCCTCTACGCCTTTATTGTGGCGATTGTCCATAACGTACGCAGTGACAGCACCAGTGCTGCTCTGGGCTGGTTCTGGGCAGTTTACTCTATTGGTATCGGCGTATTCGGCAGCTACATCCCCAGTTTTACCATTCCGCTTATTGGCGAAATGGGAACATTATGGCTGGCGCTGGCCTTCTGTGGGGTTGGTGGCGCTGTTGCGTTAATTTCTATGCGCAAAGTAGAAACACCACGCCATATGCAAAACCTAACCACAAAAGAGAAGTTTAGCGAACTGGGCCGTGCGGTGACTTTGCTTTATACCAACCGCAATATTTTGCTTTCCAGTATTGTTCGCATTATCAACACCTTATCTTTATTCGGATTCGCCGTAATTATGCCGATGATGTTTGTTGATGAGCTGGGCTTTACCACCTCTGAGTGGTTGCAGGTCTGGGCAGTCTTCTTCTTTACCACCATCTTCTCTAACGTATTCTGGGGCGTGCTGGCAGAGAAAATGGGCTGGATGAAAGTGGTTCGCTGGTTTGGTTGCGTGGGAATGGCGCTTTCAAGCCTGGCGTTCTACTACATGCCGCAACATTTCGGTCATAACTTTGCTATGGCGCTGATACCTGCGGTGGCACTGGGGATCTTTGTTGCTGCATTCGTACCGATGGCAGCCGTTTTCCCGGCACTGGAACCGAAACATAAAGGAGCAGCTATTTCGGTTTATAACCTTTCAGCCGGGTTGTCCAACTTCCTTGCTCCGGCAATCGCCGTGGTACTTCTGCCTTATTTCAGTACTATTGGTGTGGTTATCGCTTACACCACCCTGTATGTGATAGCGTTTATTATTTGCCCGTTTATTCGCGTCGAACAACCGGGATTCTCAAATCAGCAAGTGTGTGAAGGGAAGACCGCCACCATTTCCTGATGACGACAAGCCTGGTGTGGTGCCAGGCTTTATTGCGAGGAACAATGTTTAATTGTAAAGCAGTCATTTTTGATATGGACGGCGTCATCATTGATTCGGAAGGGTTATGGCGTGAGGCACAAAAGGGAGCACTGGCAAGGTGGGGCGCATGTGTCAGTGACGAAGAGTGTATAAGACTGACTAAAGGTAAAAGGCTGGATGAGATTGCCCAAACCTAGTGTGAATATTGTCATTTACACATTGAACCCGCACTGTTGGAAAGTGAGATTCGCCGCCTGATCACTACGTTGATTGCCGGGACGGGCGAAGCGATGCCAGGCGTTCAGGACGTGTTATTTTTTTTGCGCCGGAGTGGCTATCAACTGGCGCTGGCAACCTCTTCATCTTACCAGGTGATCGATGCTGTACTGACAAAACTCAATATTCAGCATTATTTTTCGGTGATTTGTAGTGCTGATGACGAAAAGCATGGGAAACCCCATCCGGCAGTTTATCTTTCTGCACTGCGAGAATTGCAACTGTCTGCTGCAGATTGTTTGGTTATAGAGGACAGCGTGAGTGGTTTTCAGGCAGCACAGGCGGCAGGAATAAACACCATTGTGGTATCAGAAGATGCCCAACAAACCTGCTTTAATGCGGCGAGTGCAAGATATTTATCGATGAATGAATTACTGGCAGCGTTAGCCGTAGCTGCGTAACAAAAAAGGGTGAGCGCAGAAGATCCCAGGGATGATGCCGGTCTGCTAATCCTGCTTCTGCGCTTGCTTTTATTTAACGTAAAAGCGGGCAATCTGGTGGCAGACGGCAACGCAACGCTGCCGGAAGTATTTCAATATGAAAATTTTGCCCACTCAACGGTTCGCCATCAAGATTAAAGGTGATGTCGTGTGGTGCCTGAATATCAAACCACGACGAAGCGCCTTCGATAATATTCGGGTTATCTTCGTCAGATTTTAAGGTTGATACGAGAGCCGGAAGTATTTCATCGCCGGTAAAAATGCGCAGTTGCAGCAAGCCATCGTTAATTAACGCGTTCGGACACAATTGCTGACCGCCACCGGCCTGACGCCCGTTACCAATACCAATGACCAGGGCGTCACCTTGCCAGTGAAAGTTTTCACCGCGGATTTCACAACGGTCCGGTTGCAGAGTATCCATACGCATTAAGCCATGAATGATGTAAGAGACGCTACCCAGCGCGGCTTTTAATTTTTCCGGCGTTTCTGTGGTAATACGCGTCCCAAATCCGCCTGTCGCCATATTAATAAAACAGGTTTGTTTGTTGACCTGCGCCATATCTATCGCAATGGCGTCACCGGCAATTGCCAGTTTCAGCGCCTTATCCAGTGCCTCAGGAATCCCTACGCTGGTGGCAAAATCATTGGCGGTTCCTAATGGTAAAATTCCCAGCGCGGGTATGTCATCCCCCTCACACTGAATCAACGCCGTAGAAACTTCATTAATGGTGCCATCGCCACCTCCAGCAATCACCGTTGCGACGCCCAACTTCCGGGCCTCCTCTACAAATCGTGCGGCATCACCTTTCTCCCAGGTGACCCGCACATGGATCGTCATTCCTTCCTCACGCAACAGCATAATTGCTTCGCGCAAGGGTAGATTGTCAGTACTTTTGCCATTAAGAATCAGTAAGCTGGCGGGAAATTCTGCCATGATCGTATGTGCCTTTATGATTGGTCTGTAGATAGTGTAGAGCAGAAAACAAAAGGTGGAGTCAGAACAGGATGAAAGTCGGAGGATAAAAAGTCAGTTCAAGCATGGGTAATTCAGTTGTTACCACCAGGAGCTTGCAATGGGGGCAGTGAATGTTAACGGTAGCCACCGGTAAATTTGAAAAAAGAGCAAATATCTAATATTCAACTAAACAGTGGCATCTTCAATATACTATTCCAAATATATTAAAGCTCCCATAGGGTTACCCGGAAGGGCCTCTGAGTCTGTAATTCCTACTTATGTAGGAAATGTTGTACAAAACATTTATTATAATCCTATTCAAATATAATGATCGGCCATTATTATACTTAAACACTAGAGAGTGTCGTTGGTATTTAATGGGGGAAGGTGAGGTGAATAAAATAGCTGCTATATCATTAATTAGTGTTTTTCTTATGTCTGGTTGTGCTGTGCATAATGATGAGACAAGTATCGGTAAATTTGGCCTTGCATATAAAAGTAATATTCAGCGTAAACTCGATAACCAATACTACACCGAAGCCGAAGCTTCTTTAGCCAGGGGTAGAATATCTGGTGCAGAAAATATAGTAAAAAATGATGCAGCCCATTTCTGTGTTACTCAGGGCAAAAAAATGCAAATAGTTGAGCTGAAGACAGAAGGTGTAGGATTACATGGTGTCGCTCGTCTGACATTCAAATGTGGAGAGTGAGAATATTTTTTGGTAAGCGTCAAATATGTGCGTTCTGGTTGTGCTTAGCCGGAACCTGTGCGAGCACGATGCCGTTACGTGAAAGGCATCGTGCTATGAAGGGAGATTCTATCGATGTGGTCAATGGAAGACGGTGACCAGGGATAGGGCTTATGCATAAAAAATAAGCCCGTGTAAGGGAGATTACACAGGCTAAGGAGGTGGTTCCTGGTACAGCTAGCATTTTATGGGTTATGTTTTTCAGCGAAACGGATGATAACCTTAATAAATGCAGCTGTATGTGATCGGTTTCTAAGAATTTTCCATCCGGGAAAAATAATCGAAATTAATCACTTACCGTGTGGGTTACGCGTGGTTTCCCCGGAGAAATTACGCATCAGCAGAGCGTAATTGAGCTCAAGATCCTGCGGGACCGGGAGCCACACAGTATAACCATCGCCTGGTGCGACCGGCATCGCTTCACCTTTGGCGTTTTCCATGTGCTCAAGGGTAAAGTTAATGTTGCCTTGCGGCGTCATCAGCTCAAGGCTGTCGCCAACGGAGAATTTATTTTTCACCGCTACCGCCGCGAGGTCCCCCTTGCGCTCACCGGTAAACTCACCAACAAACTGCTGGCGGTCAGAAACTGAATAACCGTATTCGTAGTTCTGATAATCGTCGTGAGTATGACGACGCAGGAAACCTTCGGTATAGCCACGATGCGCCAGACCTTCCAGAGTTTCCAGCAGGCTGGTATCGAACGGTTTGCCCGCAGCGGCGTCATCGATAGCTTTACGGTAAACCTGTGCGGTGCGTGCGCAATAGTAGAAAGATTTAGTACGGCCTTCGATTTTCAGCGAATGCACGCCCATTTTGGTCAGGCGTTCTACATGGGCGATGGCGCGCAGATCTTTCGAGTTCATGATGTAAGTGCCGTGCTCATCTTCAAACGCGGTCATATACTCGCCCGGACGCTGGGCTTCTTCGATCATAAACACTTTGTCGGTTGGCGCGCCGATACCCAGCGTCGGCTCAACATTTTGCACCGGAATCGGCTCGTACTTGTGTACGATGTTGCCAACGTCATCTTCTTTCCCTTCCTGGACGTTGTACTCCCAGCGGCAGGCGTTGGTGCAGGTACCCTGGTTCGGATCGCGCTTGTTGATATAGCCAGAGAGCAGGCAGCGACCGGAGTAGGCCATGCACAGTGCGCCGTGAACGAAGATCTCGATCTCCATATCCGGCACCTGATTGCGGATCTCTTCAATCTCTTCCAGCGACAGCTCGCGAGAGAGGATCACGCGGGTCAGGCCCATTTGCTGCCAGAATTTCACCGTCGCCCAGTTTACGGCGTTAGCCTGCACCGAGAGGTGGATCGGCATTTCAGGGAAGTGCTCACGCACCAGCATAATCAGCCCTGGATCGGACATAATCAGCGCATCCGGCCCCATTTCCACCACCGGTTTCAGGTCACGGATAAAGGTTTTCAGCTTGGCGTTGTGCGGTGCAATGTTGACCACGACATAAAACTTTTTCCCCAGCGCGTGGGCTTCATTGATGCCGAGCTGAAGATTTTCGTGGTTGAATTCGTTGTTGCGCACACGCAGGGAGTAACGCGGCTGGCCCGCATAAACAGCATCTGCGCCATAAGCGAAAGCGTAACGCATATTTTTCAGCGTTCCCGCCGGGGAAAGGAGTTCCGGTTTAAACATAATTCTCTCGTTCTGATGACAGGTCAGATCCGCTTCACCTGATGAAGCGGTTAGGGGAGTGCCCCCACTTTAAGGGCGGGCATTGTAGCGCTGTGGGGGGATCTGGTAAAGCGCCGGACGCCAACAACCCACGCCCGGCATCGTAATTACGTATTGTCTTTCACCGTCTGGCTTGTGCCATTGGCTTTAACGGAGGCAATTCCGGTTTCACGAGATTGCGCGGTGGCGTACATCTGGCTGGAGCCGATAATTTGATGATTAGCGGCTTTCAGATTGAAATAGAATTTGCCGTTACTTGCCGTTTTTTTCTCATAGCGTTCTTCTTGCGGGCTGTTGCTACGCACCGACGCGATGCCCTTTTCCGCAGAGGCTTTTGAGGTATAAAGCTCGCTGGTGAGGATAGTCTCACCATTGCCCGCTTTTAGCACAAACCGGAACTGATTATCACTGCTCTTACTGAGTTCAAACCAACCAGCCATAATGACTCCTTGATTGAAATTGTGTATCGAAAACAGCATCTAAAGGTGCTGTTTACCGATTAAAGTATGAGCGATTTTCTGATGCCTGCCAGGGCGGAGAGATAATGTCAGTTTGCTGACCATGCGTGGGATAATGTTGCCGGATCTGGTCTGAACGCCATCTCCGGCTAACAAAATAATGTCGCTAAAACTAAACGATGCGGCAGGCGTCGGCTTCCCAGCGGTAACCGACGCCATAAACGGCGCGGATAAATGACTGTTCGGCGTCGAGAGATTCCAGCTTGCGGCGCAGGTTTTTAATGTGGCTGTCGATGGTGCGGTCGGTTACTACGCGGTAGTCGTCATAAAGATGATTGAGCAATTGCTCGCGGGAGAACACTTTTCCTGGTTCGTGAGAGAGCGTTTTCAGCAGACGAAATTCCGCAGGCGTCAGGTCAAGCATTTTACCGCGCCATGAAGCCTGAAAACGACCTTCGTCGATAATCAACGGGCTTTCAGCATCCTGTTGCTGCAACTCGCGCTGCGGTTTGCAACGGCGCAAAATGGTTTTGACGCGCGCTACCACTTCCCGTGGGCTGTACGGCTTACAGATATAATCATCTGCGCCAATCTCCAGCCCCAGCAGGCGATCGATCTCTTCGATTTTTGCCGTCACCATCACGATCGGAATGTCAGAAAAACGACGAATTTCCCGGCACAGCGTCAGGCCATCGGTGCCAGGGAGCATCAGATCTAACAGGATCAGATCCGGTGGTGTCTGGCGCACATACGGCAGTACCTGATCGCCGTGGCTGATAAGCGTCGGCGCATAGCTCGCAGCACGCAGATAATCAATGAGCAACTGCCCCAGCTTCGGTTCATCTTCCACGATCAAAATACGCGGTGTGTTTTCGTCGATTGGTAACTCGGTCATACTTCTCTCTGTAAATCCCGTTCCAGCGGTAACTCTACTGTAATGCTTACCCCGCCAAAAGGCGAATGGGCAGCAATAATGCGACCATTATGTGCTTCAACAATGTTCAGGCAAATCGCCAGCCCCAGCCCGGAACCGCCGCTGGCACGGTTGCGGGAACCTTCGGTGCGATAAAAACGTTCAAACAATTTTTGTAGCTGATCGTCACTGACACCTGGCGCACTGTCGGCAAAGGTCAGGCGCACCGTTTTGTCGCGCTGCCCGGCAGAGATTTGCAGGCTGCCGCCGCTGTCAGTGTAGCGCAGGCTGTTTTCCAGTAAGTTATTGAATAACTGCATTAAACGGTCGCGATCGCCAAATACGGTAATACTGTCTGGCAGGGAAAATTGCAGTTTCAGGCCACGACTGGCGAATCGTTCGCGAAATGCGCCGCCCGCCACTTCCAGCAGTGGGATCAAATCTACCGGTGCTTTTTGATAGGCGAGAGCGCCTTCATCAGACATCGACAACTGATGGAGATCGTCAACCAGTTTGGTCAGTGTACCGACCTCCGCCTGTAAAGACGCCACCGTCTCCGGCGTGAATTTACGCACGCCATCCTGAATGGCTTCCAGTTCACCGCGCAGCACCGCTAATGGCGTACGCAGTTCGTGAGAAATATCGGCCATAAAATCGCGCCGCATTTGCTGGTTTTTCTCCAGTGTGCTGGCAAGCTGGTTGAAGTCTTGCGCCAGTTTGCCCAGTTCATCTTCACTGGTGGGCGTTACGCGGGTAGTGAAATCGCCCGCCGCCAGTTTGTGCGTGCCATCGACAAGTCGTTTTACCGGTGCCAGTAAACCGCGCGCCAGCAGAAAAGTGGCAAGTGCCGCGAGTAACGTTGCCAGGGCGACAATCAACCAGCTGGTTTGCCGCTGTTGTTTATCGAAATTGATATCAGTATTGCGCGTTAACCGCTCAACGGGGGAGGCGATCACCGCGCCAACTTCCGCACCGTTGACCAGAATGGGTCGCCGTGTACCGTCAGGTGGAATCGGCGCTCGCGGACCAACCAGCACTTTGTTGTTTTGATCAACCACCCAGAACTGGGTACGCCAGCCGTGCGGTGGCATACCCGGGCCGGGTTTATCTTCCGAATTATCGTGTTCAAATGAACGCAGGATCTGAAAGACAAAGCGATCATTGTTGCGCAGGAAGCGCCAGTTGCCATGCTGCGCATACTGCTCGCCAAGCGCATCACTTAACAGTTGTAATCGCTGTTCATTACCATGCTTGATGTAATCAATAAAGCCACGCTCAAAACTGATACGCACCGCCCAGTGCATACTGATCAGCAAGACAATGCAGGTGGCGAAAATCGCCAGAAACAGTTTGCCGGTAATACCGGGTCGCCAGAACTTCATTGCGCGCTCCTTTTTCGCCGCGAAATAGCTACATTTTGATGCGTATCGTTCGGCACTCTGGCAAAGATGAACGCCGGAAGGGCGATGATCAACGCCATGCTAAGCCAGGTGTACATAAAGACGGTTTGTGTGGTGCCGCTGTCGACGCTGACATGCTGTGAACCAAAAAGTCCCAGCAACAGCCCGGCGATAGTGACGCCGATACTCATCGACAATTGCATAATCATCGACAGCAGGCTGTTGCCGCTGCTCGCCAGATTGTCCGGGAGATCTTTCAGCGTCAGGGTGTTCATGGAGGAGAAACGCGTCGAGTTGACCATCCCTTGTAAAAACAGGACGAACGGCAAAACGTAGTACCAGCCCAGCAGGGCGGTAGTCATAAACAACAGGGTGACCAGCGACAGACCCAGCGTGGTCGCTACCAGTACCCGACGATAACCAAAGCGATTCACCACCTGTACCACAATTCGCTTCATTCCCATGCTGCCAAGCACCATCGGGATCATCATCAGTCCGGCATGAAACGGCGAGAAACCGAGGCCAATTTGCAGGAAAACCGGTGTCATAAAGGGCAACATGCCACTGCCAATACGTCCGGCAAAGCTCCCCGCCAGGCCCAGCGAAAAGGTACGAGTACGGAACAGTTTCAGACTGAACAGGGCACGGTTGTTATTTCTGGCGTGCAGCAGATAAAGCACCAGTGCCACCACGCCAACTGCGACCAGGCCTGCAATCGTCAGCGGCGATAAACCTGTACCTTTACTGCCGTCCAGCGCCAGGGTTAATACCGCCATGCCAACCGCCAGCAATAAAAATCCGGAGAGATCAAAGCGCCGCGTCTGCATGGTGTAGTTTGGCATTAACAGCAATGTGGCGATCGCACCGATAATCCCCACCGGAATGTTGATCAAAAAGATCCAGTGCCACGATGCGTACTCCACCAGCAGACCGCCGAGCGCCGGACCGAGCAGCGGACCGACCTGACCGGGTAACGTGACAAAGGTCATCGCCGCCATATATTGCTCGCGCGGTACGATTTTCATCACCGTCAATCTGCCGACCGGCACCATCATCGCGCCGCCAACGCCCTGTAACGCGCGTGCCAGCAACAGTTCGTTCAGCGTGCCGGAAAGCGCGCAAAACAGTGAACCGAGAGTAAACAGCACGATGGCGGTAAAGAAAATATTGCGCACGCCGACTTTGTCCGCCAGCCAGCCGCTGGCGGGCAGCATCACCGCCACGGTCAGCACATAAGAGACAATGACCATGTGCATATGCAACGGACTTTCCCCGAGGCTTTGCGCCATTGAGGGAAGGGCGGTGTTTACGATGGTGGTGTCCAGCGACTGCATAAAGAAGCCGAAAGCCACAATCCACAATTGCCAACGGGTGCTGTCGGGAAGATCTGTCATTTACTCGGTTACCGTTTGTTTAGGTTTACGCGAAAAACGCAGCCGCAGACGGTCGAAAAAGAGATACACCACCGGCGTGGTATACAGCGTAAGGAGCTGGCTCATTACCAGTCCGCCGACAATGGTGATCCCCAGGGGTTGCCGCAGCTCCGAGCCGTCGCCGCCCGACAATACCAGCGGCAGCGCACCAAACAGCGCCGCCAGGGTAGTCATCATAATCGGGCGAAAACGCAGCAGACAGGCCTGGAAAATAGCTTCCTGCGGCGTCAGGTTACCGTGCCGTTGGGCTTCAAGCGCAAAATCGACCATCATAATGGCGTTTTTCTTCACGATGCCGATTAATAGCATGATCCCTATCAGGGCGATTAGGCTGAACGGGGCATTGAACAGCTCCAGCGCCAGCAGCGCTCCAACGCCCGCCGAGGGCAGGGTGGAGAGAATCGTCAGCGGATGTACGTAACTCTCGTAAAGGATACCCAGCACGATATACACCGTGGCGATGGCGGCGATAATCAGGATCACCTGCGAGTTCATCGTCTCCTGGAACACCTGCGCCGTGCCGGCAAAACTGCCGCGCACCGTCGAAGGCACACCAAGCTGGGTCATTGCGCGATCGATCGCCGCACTGGCGTCCGAGAGCGATTTTCCGGTCGGCAGGTTAAACGAAATGGTCGAGGCCGCCGATAATCCCTGATGATTCACCGATAGTGGGGCATTCGCCGGTTGCCATTTAGCGAAATACGACAGCGGGATCGCTTTTCCTTCGTTATTGATAACGAACATTTTTTCCAGCGCGCTGATGTCCTGGGTATAGCGCGGATCCACTTCCATCACCACTTTATACTGGTTCATCGGCTGGTAAATGGTCGAGATTTGCCGCTGACCGAAGGCGTTATTTAACAGGCTGTTGGCGGCTTGTACGTCGATTCCCAGCCGTGCCATGGTGTCGCGGTCGTAAACCAGATTCATCTCCGCGCCGTTATCCTGCTGATCGGAGTTCACGTCCGCCAGTTCCGGCAACGTCGCCAGTTTTTTGCGGATTTTCGGCTCCCATTCGCGCAGTGCCGCCAGGTCGTCGGATAACAACGTGTACTGGTAGCTGGCGTTCGACTGACGCCCACCAACGCGAATATCCTGTACCGCCATCAGGAACAGATTCGCCCCCGGTTCTTTCGCCAGTTTTACGCGCAGACGGTCGATAATTTGCTGCGCCGTTTCGCTGCGTTCGTCGCGTGGCTTGAGGGTGATAAACATCATCCCGCTGTTCACTCGCGAACCGCCTGTAAAGCCGGTGACATTATCCACTGCCGGATCGTCACGGATAATTTTCATGAAATCCTGCAACTTACCGCGCATCGCCTGAAACGAAATACTCTGATCCGCCTGAATCCCGCCCATCAACACGCCAGTGTCCTGCTCCGGGAAGAAGGTTTTCGGGATCGAGATATACAGCCAGATATTCAGCGCAATGGTGCCAAGCAGCACCACGCCCACCAGACGGGTATGATTGAGCACCCATTTCAGTGACTTGCCGTAGCCTTGTTGCAGGGCTACCAACATGCGACCAAAACCACGTAGTCGCTTTTGCTCGCGCGGCTTGCTGGCTTTCAGCATCCAGCCACACATCATTGGCGTTAATGTCAGAGAAACCAGTAACGAAATACCAATGGCGACAGAAAGCGTCACGGCAAACTCGCGTAACAGTCGGCCCGGCAATCCGCCCATCAACAGCAGCGGCAGGAACACCGCCACCAGTGACAGACTCATCGACAGCACCGTAAAGCCGACTTCGCGAGTACCTTGTAGCGCGGCCTGTAGTGGTTTCATCCCCGCTTCCAGATGACGGGCAATGTTTTCCAGCACCACGATGGCGTCATCCACCACGAAACCAGTAGCGATGGTGAGCGCCATTAACGACAGGTTATTGAGACTGAATCCGCACAGGTACATCGCCGCAAACGTACCAATCAGCGAAACCGGCACCACAACGGCGGGAATAATAGTGGCGCGACCCGAGCGCAGGAATAAAAACACCACCAGAATCACCAGCGCCACCGAGATAATCAGCGTTTGCTCGACTTCTTCCAGCGAGGCGCGAATGGTGGGGGAGCGATCCTGGGCAATTTGCAGATCAATCGCCGCCGGAATGGTCTCCTGCAACTCCGGTAATTTTGCCCGGATGCTGTCAACCGTCTGGATAATATTGGCTTCCGGCAGCTTGCGGATCATCAGCAAAATAGCTGGTTTGGCGTTGGTCATCCCGGCGTTGCGCACATCCTGCACCGAGTCAGTCACCGTCGCCACATCACCCAGACGAACCGCGCCGCCGTTGTTGTAATGAATAATCAACGGCTGATATTCAGCGGCGGTTTTTAGCTCATCATTGGTCTGGATCTGCCAGCGGTGAGTGCCATCTTCCAGTGCCCCCTGTGGTTTACGCACGTTGGCATTGCTGATGGCGGTGCGTACGTCGTCCAGCGAGACGCCCTGATTAAACAGCGCCTGCGGATTCAGCCCGACGCGTACGGCGGGCAGTGAGCTGCCGCCGACATCGACATCACCAACACCGTCGATTTGCGAAATCGTCGGAGCCAGCTGCGTCGAGGCGAAATCGTACAGTTCACCCTGAGAATAAGTATCGGATGTCAGCGTGAGGATCATAATTGGCGCATCCGACGGGTTCGCTTTGCGATAGGTCGGACGGCTGGGCATCCCACTGGGCAGCAAACTTTGTGCAGCGTTGATCGCCGCCTGCACATCACGCGCTGCGCCGTTGATATCCCGGTCAAAATCAAACTGCAAAATAATCCGCGTGCTGCCGAGCGAACTACTGGAGGTCATTTCACTAACCCCGGCAATGCGCCCAAGTGAGCGCTCCAGCGGCGTGGCAACGGAAGACGCCATTGTCTCCGGCGACGCACCGGGCAGCGAGGCGCTGACCATAATCACCGGAAAATCGACCTGCGGCAGCGGGGCGACCGGCAGCATACGGAAGCCCAGTATGCCGCAGAGGGTAATGGCGACCGACAGTAAAATCGTCGCCACCGGGCGGTAAATGAAGAGGGCAAAAAACTTCACTTACGCCTCCTCTTCATGGCGAGCAAAGCGACTTTTGGTCCACAATGCCAGGCGGTCGAACAGCAGATAAATCACCGGCGTGGTGAACAGCGTCAGCACCTGGCTGACAATCAGACCGCCGACCATGCCGATACCTAACGGACGACGCAGTTCCGCGCCGACCCCGGTACTCAACATCAGCGGCAGCGCGCCAAGCAGAGCCGCCAGGGTGGTCATCAGGATCGGACGAAAACGCAACAGACAAGCCTGGTAGATGGCATCGCGCGGCGACATGCCTTGCTCGCGCTCAGCAGCCAGCGCGAAGTCGATCATCATGATGGCGTTCTTCTTCACGATACCGATCAGCAAAATAATGCCGATAATCGCAATCACATCCAGCTCACTTCCGGCAATCATTAATGCCAGCAGTGCGCCGACCCCTGCGGTGGGTAGCGTCGAGAGAATGGTGATCGGGTGAATAAAGCTCTCGTACAGAATGCCGAGCACGATATACATCGCCACCACCGCCGCGACAATCAGCCAGACAGTGCTGCCCAGCGCCGACTGGAAGGCGAGGGTGCTGCCCTGGAATTGCGTGGTGATATCCACCGGCAGATTCAGCGTCTTCTCGGTGTCCATAATCGCCTGCACCGCATCACCCAGCGAATAGTTATCCGGCACGTTAAAGGAGATGGTCGTTACCGGGAACTGATCCAGATGGTTGATGGAGAGCGGCGCAAAACGCTGCTCAATTTTGGCAATTGAGCTTAGCGGCACCACGCCACCGTCGCTGCTGGTCAGGCGAATGGTATCCAGCGCCGCGAGGCCTGGGGTATTTTCGGTGTTGTGTTCCAGCACCACGCGATACTGGTTAGCCTGAGTATAAATAGTGGAAATCAGCCGCTGACCAAACGCGTTGTACAGGGCGTTATCGACATCCGCCATGCTGATCCCCAGACGGCTGGCGCTGTCGCGATCAACATTGACATACGCCACCAGCCCTTTGTCCTGCCAGTCGCTGGAGACATCAGAAAGCTGTGGCAGTTGCTGGAGTTTTTCCATCAACTCTGGCACCCAGGTACTGAGCGCATCCAGTGAGGTGGCCTGCAAGGTAAACTGGTACTGGGTGCGGCTGACCTGAGTATCGATGGTCAGGTCCTGCGTTGGTTGCAGGAAGAGATCGACGCCCGGCACTTTATCCACCGCCGTTTGCAGACGGGCGATGACTTTTTGCACCCGATCATCACGTTCATCCAGCGGTTTGAGGTTGATCTGCAAACGCGCACTGTTCAGCGACGGGTTAGTGCCATCAACGCCAACAAATGAGGTCAGACTTTGCACTGCCGGATCCTGCAAAATCACGTCCGCGACCTGGCGTTGCCGCTGGGCCATATTGGCAAAGGAGCTGGATTGCGGTGCCTGCAAAGTGCCCTGAATAATGCCGTTGTCCTGTACCGGGAAGAAACCTTTCGGAATGAACACCCACAGCAGCACGCTAAGCAGCAGCGTGCTGAGTGCCACGCTTAAGGTCAGCCACGGATGATTCAGCACTTTCGCCAGTCCACGACCATAGGCGGCGATTATCCTGTCGAACATTTTTTCCGAGGCACGGGAGAAGCGGTTCTGTTTACGCAACGACTCCTGGCTGAGCATCCGCGCGCACATCATCGGTGTCAGGGTCAGCGACACCACCGCTGAGATCAAAATCGCTACCGCCAGGGTAATAGCAAATTCGCGGAACAGTCGCCCGACGATATCGCCCATAAACAGCAGTGGGATCAACACCGCAATCAGCGAGAAGGTCAGCGAGATAATGGTAAAGCCGATTTCGCCTGCGCCCTTGAGCGCCGCCGCCAACGGTTTTTCGCCTTTTTCGATATAGCGGGAAATATTTTCGATCACCACGATGGCGTCATCGACCACGAACCCGGTGGCGATAGTTAACGCCATCAGCGTCAGGTTATTGATTGAAAAATCGAGAAACACCATGACCGCGAAGGTGCCGATTAACGACAGCGGCACTGCGAAGCCGGGAATGATGGTCGCCGGAATATTGCGCAAAAACAGGTAGATAATCATGACTACCAGCGCGATAGCCATCATCAATTCAAACTGGGTATCGTTGACCGATGCGCGGATATTGGTGGTGCGATCGGAAAGCACTGTTACCTTCACCGATTTCGGCAGACTCTCGGTGAGCTGTGGCAGCATCTGCCGGATGCTGTCGGCGGTGGAGATAATGTTAGCACCGGGCTGGCGCTGAACATTCATCACAATGGCCTGTTCTTTGTTCGCCCATGCGCCAAGCCAGCTGTTTTCTGCACCTTGCTCTACGGTTGCGACATCGCCAAGACGAATCGGCGCGCCGTTCTGGTAGGCGATGATTAGCTGGCGATACTCTTCGGCGGATTGCATCTGGTCGTTCGCGGAAAGCGTGACCGCACGGGAAGGGCCGTCGAGGCTACCTTTTGCCGAGTTAACGTTAGCGCCGGTAATGGCGGTGCGCACGGTTTCGCTGGTCAGGCCGAGGGCGGCAATCGCCTGAGCGTTAAGTTTGACGCGAACAGCCGGACGCTGACCGCCGGAAAGCGTCACCAGGCCGACGCCGGAAATCTGCGAGATTTTCTGCGCGACGCGGGTTTCCACCATATCTTCCACTTGCGTCATCGGCATGGCGGTTGAGGTGACAGCGAGCGTCATGATCGGCGGATCTGCCGGGTTCACTTTGCTGTAAACCGGCGGGTTAGGCAGATCGCTCGGCAACAAGTTGGTCGCAGCGTTAATCGCGGCCTGCACTTCCTGCTCGGCGACATCGAGCGGTAATGTTAGCTGGAACTGTAAGGTGATAACTGACGCACCGCCGGAACTTTGCGACGACATCTGTTTCAGGCCAGACATCTGCCCGAACTGGCGCTCGAGCGGCGCGGTAACGGCAGAGGTCATGACATCCGGGCTCGCACCTGGGTAGAGCGTGACTACCTGAATGGTCGGATAGTCCACTTCCGGCAGCGCCGAAACGGGCAGGGCTCGATAACCGATAATCCCGGCGAGTAAGATCGCCACCATCAGCAGCGTGGTGGCGACAGGACGCATAATAAACAGGCGCGACGGGCCGCCTGTGCTGCTCGGGGGTAACACCTGCATCAGGAGCGTGCTCCTTTTTTCGCGTATTCGCGGCTGGTAGCTTTCTCTTCCGGAGTGGTGGCGCTCTGGGCTTCCACTACTTCCACTTTCGCCCCTTCGGTCAGGCGATCAATGCCGTCTGTCACTACGCGGTCGCCCGCAGAAATACCTGCGCGGATCACCACTTTCTGACTGTCCTGAATGCCCGGCGTCACCAGATGTTTGCTGACCTTGTTTTCGCTATTCAGCACCCAGACAAAATGGCCTTCATTGCCCATTTGCAGGGCGGCTGTTGGGATCACCACAGCGTTTTGCTCTGTGTCGACTAACATGCGCGCGTTAACAAACTGATTGGGAAACAGCGCATCATCCTGATTATTGAAGCGTGCTTTCACTTTAATCGTACCGGTAGTGGCATCGATTTGGTTATCGAGACTTAACAGCGTGCCTTCACTTAATTTCTTTGAATTGGTGCGATCCCAGGCTTCAACAACCAGCGGTTTTCCGGCTTTTTGCGCCTGCACTACGGTAGCGATATCGCTTTCCGGCAGGGTAAAGAGCAAATCGATAGGATGCGTCTGGGTGATCACCACAATCCCGGTGGTATCACCACTGGAGATTTGGTTACCAACATCAACCTGCTTGAGACCAACGCGACCATCGACTGGTGCGGTGATGCGGCTCCAGTCGAGTTGCAGCTGCGCGCTGGCGACGCTTGCTTCATCAGCCTTAATGGTGCCTTCGGTTTCACTGACCAGCGCCTGTTGGGCATCCAGCTCCTGACGAGATACGAGATTGGTTTTTACCAGTTGTTGATAACGCGCCAGGTCACGGCGGGCGTTGGCAAGCGTGGCTTTATCTTTTGCCAGTTGGCCCTGGGCTTGTGCTAATGCAACTTTGAACTGGCTGGGGTCAATTTCTGCCAGTAAATCGCCTGCTTTGACCTGCTGGCCTTCCTGGAAATGCAACGCCATCAGTTGACCGTCCACGCGGCTGCGCACCGTAACAGTATTAGCGGCGGTAATGGTGCCAAGCCCGGTGAGGTAACGCGGAACTGCCTGTTCTACGGCGGTCGCCGCCTGAACCGGGGCTAATGGGCCGGAACGCATACCACGGCGACCACCCGCTGGCGATTGCTGCGCTTGTTTCGTCGCCCCTGGCGCTGCACTCCGGGAGTCATTGCGGCCTTGCCAGAACCAGAATGCGGCGATGGCGGCGATAACCACCACGATTACCATTACCCAACGGGATTTATAACTGCCTTTCATCGTTAAGAGTTTCTCTTCCTGAAACGTTTCGCGGAATGATACTAGTGTAGCCAGCCAATCAGGGAGAAAAATGGAGGAATTATGAAACACTATCGGGAATCGTCTGAATGGCGGGCACATTTGCGAGCACCCATCCAGTAATAACACAGGAAACTATTTTATCTACGCGTTAGCGATAGACTGCATTCAGGGCAAAAGGAGGTAGGCCGACGATTTCAGCGGGACGCTGAAACGGGAAAGCCCCTCCCGAGGAAGGGGCCTTAAATAAGGAAAGGGTCATGATGAAGCTACTCATCATCGTGGTGCTCTTAGTTATTAGCTGGCCAGCTTACTAAGACTACCAGGGCGGGGGAAACCCCGCTCTACCCTCACTCCTGAAATTATGCCTTCACGATAAGATTGTCAATCCGCAGGCTTTGTAGTCTGCGATCCTGTCAGCAAATATTCTTTGCGAGTCGTTACGCAATAATCACAGAGGAAACTATTTTGTTCACGCGTTAGCGATAGACTGCATTCAGGGCGAAAGGAGGTAAGCCGACGATTTCAGCGGGACGCTGAAACGGGAAACCCTCTCCCGGAGAAGAGGGCTTTTAATAAGGAAAGGGTTATGATGAAGCACGTCATCATACTGGTGATACTCTTAGTGATTAGCTTCCAGGCTTACTAAGAACACCAGGGGGAGGGGGGAAACCTCTCCCTAACCCTCACTCCTGAAATTATGTCACTCCGCCCTTAGTGTCAATCGACGGCTCTCCGTTCTTGCGAGGCGAATAGCAAAATTTTCTGCGCCGCCGGGCCTAATTCTGAAAGTTTCTTCGTTTGCTCTTATTTCATTATTGCAATCGGTATGATACCGGACCTCAATAATTCTCTAAGAAAGGATTTCTTATGAGCGAACAAATCACGTTTGCCACCAGCGATTTTGCCAGTAACCCGGAACCACGTTGCCCCTGCATTTTGCTGCTGGATGTTTCTGGTTCTATGAACGGTAGACCTATTAATGAACTTAACGCCGGATTGGTTACCTTTAGCGATGAGCTGCTTGCCGATTCGCTGGCCTTAAAAAGAGTGTAACTCGGTATTGTGACGTTCGGCCCGGTGCATGTGGAACAACCATTTACCAGTGCCGCTAATTTTTTCCCGCCCTGTTTGCCCATGGGGATACACCAATGGGCGCCGCCATTACCAAAGCCCTGAATATGGTTGAGGAGCGCAAACGTGAGTATCGTGCCAATGGTATTTCCTATTATCGTCCATGGATTTTCCTGATCACTGATGGCGCACCAACCGATGAGTGGCAGGCTGCCGCCAACAAAGTGTTTCAGGGGGAAGAAGATAAGAAGTTTGCCTTCTTTTCCATCGGTGTTCAGGGGGCGGATATGAAGACTCTGGCACAAATCAGCGTTCGTCAGCCTTTGCCACTGCAGGGATTACAATTCCGTGAACTGTTTAGCTGGTTATCCAGTTCGCTGCGTTCGGTTTCCCGCTCCACGCCGGGAACGGAAGTTGTGCTGGAAGCGCCAAAAGGCTGGACGTCAGTGTGAGCTGGCGTCTGGTCTATGCATCCGCTGTTGGAACGTCGCACATCAGCGCGGACTTGCCTTGCCAGGATGCCTGCCAGATGCAGGTTGCCTGGCTAAATGACCAGCAGCCATTACTGGTGATGTTCCTTGCTGATGGCGCAGGTAGCGTTTCGCAGGGTGGCGAAGGCGCGATGCTCGCCGTCAATGAAGCGATGGCTTATATGTCGCAAAAAGTGCAGGGTGGGGAATTGGGGCTTAATGATGTCCTCGCCACGGATATTGTGCTGACCATTCGTCAGCGACTTTTTGCCGAGGCAGAGGCCAAAGAATTAGCGGTTCGCGATTTTGCCTGTACATTTCTGGGACTGATTTCATCGCCTGACGGCACCTTGATTATGCAGATTGGCGATGGCGGCATGGTGGTAGATTTGGGTCACGGTCTGCAATTGCCTCTCACGCCGATGGTGGGTGAATATGCCAATATGACGCACTTCAATTACCGACGAAGATGCCGTTTCCAGACTGGAAACTTTCACCAGCACTGGGCGTGCGCACAAAGTTGCAGCATTTACGGATGGTATCCAGCGACTGGCGTTAAATATGCTGGATAATTCTCCTCATGTGCCTTTCTTTACCCCGTTTTTCAATGGACTGGCGTCAGCAACGCAGGAACAACTCGATTTATTACCTGAATTGTTAAAGCAGTTTTTGTCCAGCCCGGCGGTAAACGAGCGTACGGATGATGATAAAACGTTGGCACTGGCGCTGTGGTTACCATGAAACCCACTTTATATACTGCTACTGGTGAGTGCGTTACGCCTGGCCGTGAACTGGGCAAAGGCGGCGAAGGTGCGGTTTATGATATCGAGGAGTTTGTCGATAGCGTCGCCAAGATTTATCACACGCCGCCACCCGCCTTAAAACAGGACAAACTTGCCTTTATGGCTGCGACAGCTGACGCGCAATTGTTGAATTATGTCGCCTGGCCGCAGGCAACGCTTCACGGTGGACGAGGCGGAAAAGTTATCGGTTTTATGATGCCAAAAGTTTCTGGTAAAGAACCGATTCATATGATCTATAGCCCGGCACATCGTCGCCAGAGTTACCCTCATTGTGCGTGGGATTTTCTACTCTATGTTGCGCGCAATATTGCTTCATCTTTTGCTACGATTCACGAGCACGGGCACGTCGTGGGTGACGTAAACCAGAACAGCTTTATGGTAGGTCGCGACAGCAAAGTGGTGTTGATTGATAGCGACTCCTTTCAGATTAACGCCAATGGCACACTGCATTTATGCGAAGTCGGCGTGTCGCATTTTACGCCGCCAGAGCTACAAACCTTGTCGTCATTTATCGGCTTTGAACGCACAGAAAATCACGATAATTTTGGCCTTGCGTTGCTGATTTTTCACGTCTTGTTTGGTGGGCGGCATCCTTATTCTGGTGTGCCGCTTATCTCTGATGCGGGGAATGCACTGGAGACGGATATTGCCCATTTCCGTTATGCCTACGCGTCAGATAATCAGCGACGTGGTTTAACACCGCCGCCACGATCTATTCCGCTGTCGATGTTACCGGATGATGTTGAAGCCATGTTTCAGCAGGCATTCACGGAAAGTGGCGTGGCAACCGGGCGTCCGACGGCAAAAGCGTGGGTAGCGGCACTTGATTTACTACGCCAACAGTTAAAGAAATGTACCGTTTCGGCAATGCATATTTACCCCGGTCATTTGACCGACTGCCCGTGGTGTGCGCTGGATAATCAAGGCGTTATCTATTTTATTGATCTCGGCGAAGAGGTCATTACCACCAGCGGTGATTTTGTGCTGGCGAAAGTCTGGGCGATGGTGATGGCGTCAGTAGCACCGCCAGCATTGCAATTGCCATTACCCGATCATTTCCAACCGACTGGCAGGCCGCTTCCTTTAGGCCTGTTACGGCGTGAATACATCATTCTGATTGAGATCGCACTGTCAGCGTTATCGCTGCTGCTTTGCGGCCTTCAGGCAGAACCGCGTTATATCATTTTGGTTCCCGTGCTGGCGGCTATCTGGATTATTGACAGCCTTACAAGCAAAGCGTACAAAGCAGAAGTCCAGCGACGAAGAGAGGCTTTTAATCGCGCAAAAATGGACTATGACCATTTAGTCAGCCAGATCCAACAGTTGGGCGGGCTGGAAGGTTTTATCGCCAAACGGACGATGCTCGAAAAAATGAAGGACGAAATTCTTGGGTTACCGGAAGAGGAGAAACGCGCTCTGGCAGCACTTCAGGACAACGCAAGGGAACGGCAGAAGCAGAAGTTTCTGGAGGGATTTTTTATCGATGCTGCCTCTATTCCCGGCGTAGGCCCTGCGCGTAAAGCGGCGTTACGGTCTTTTGGTATTGAAACCGCCGCAGACGTTACCCGACGGAGCGTTAAGCAAGTAAAAGGTTTTGGTGATCATCTGACCCAGGCGGTTATCGACTGGAAAGCGAGTTGCGAACGCCGTTTTGTTTTCAGGCCGAACGAAGCGGTAACGCCTGCAGACAGACAAGCGGTAATGGCAAAAATGGCCGCCAAACGACATCGGCTGGAATCGGCGCTGACTGTCGGTGCGACAGAGTTGCAGCGATTCCGCCTTCATGCTCCAGCACGGACCATGCCGTTGATGGAACCGCTACGTCAGGCGGCAGAAAAACTGGCTCAGGCGCAGGCAGATTTAAGCCGCTGCTGAGCCATTTTTCAATTAACGAAACACCACTTCCGCCCAGCGTGCCAGCCCGGCGGTGACGGAGCCAAAGTCATCGCCACCTGCAATCGGAATGCCCGGCAACTGTTCTGTCAGCGCTTTTTTAATCAGCGGTGAACGGGCGCTACCGCCGGTCAGATAGATAACATCCGGTTTTTCCTGGGCGTTATCCAGCGCCAGTTGCACCTGTTCCAGAATCCGCGCCAGTGGCTGGTTGAGGGCGCTTTCCAGCCCTTGCTGGCTAATCAGCGTAGCCAGTTCATCGCTGATAAACGGCAGTGAGGCGCGGGTTTCCGCTACGCTTGAAAGCGCAATTTTGCTCTCTTCTGCGCTACGTACCAGGCGATAGCTTAAACGCTGACGCCAGACTTTCTGTAACAGGGCCACTTTTTCCGGTTCGCGGGCATCGCGTACCAGATAGTTAAGCAGACGACCGTTGGCACTACTGTAGAAATCACTTTGCGCAGGTACGTCGTTGATGGCAACCGCATTCCACCACGGCAGAATCGGCAGGGCGATGCCTTTTTCGGTTTCGCCACCCATGCCCAGTAACGGCATCAGGTTTTTAAACGCCAGCGCGATATCCAGATCGTTACCGCCAATACGGCAACCACTGTGACCCAGCAGGCTGGCTTCACGATCGAGACGCGAACGCCACTGCGGCCCCATCAGCAGCAATGAACAGTCAGTCGTACCACCGCCGATATCCACCACCAGCACCCGTTTTTCTTCCTGCAAGGTGGCTTCGTAATCCAGCCCAGCCGCGACCGGCTCGTACTGGAATACCACATCCTTAAACCCGGCACGCTTTGCCGCGCGTTCCAGAATCCCTTGCGCCTGGGTGTTTGCTTCATCGCCGCCCAGCCCCTGGAAGTTGATCGGGCGACCAATCACCGCCTGAGTAATCGCATCCGGCAGCTGCGCCTGCGCCTGCTGGCGAATATGCAACATCATTGCGCAGACCAGATCCTCAAACAGCGCTACCTGCTGCGGTTTTAAGCCGCTGGCACCGAGGAATGATTTTGGTGATTTCACAAACCACACCTCTTCTGGATCATCAATGTACTGTGCCAGTGAGGAAAGACCGAACTGCACGCTTTTCGCCGTAACATCGATATCTTCTTCGCGGTTATAACGAATCGCCCGACGCAACAGCGCCTGCGTTTCATTGTCGTCTACCGGAACATCATGATGGCGGTACAGCCATTCGCTTACCGCTTCACGCGTTGGCGCGCAAAGCATTGAAGGCAGCAGCGTGCTGTCGTTTTCCATTTTCAGTAATTGTGGCTTACCGTCGCGCATGACCGCCACTGAACAGTTTGCTGTACCGTAATCAAAACCAATAAACACGAAATAATCCCCATGCCGGTGAAGAAGGGGCGTGACTTTAGCGAAATGTTGCCGTCGCGACAACCGGAATATGAAAGCAAAGCGTAGCGTCTGAATAACGTTTATGCTGAAAGCGGATTAACAAGGAGATGCGATGTATACCCTGAACTGGCAGCCGCCATATGACTGGTCGTGGATGTTGGGATTTCTCGCCGCCCGTGCGGTGAACGGTGTGGAAACGGTCGCTGACGATTATTATGCCCGTAGTCTGGCGGTGGGCGAATATCGCGGCGTGGTGACTGCTATTCCGGATATAGCCCGCCATACTCTGCACATAAATTTAAGTGCAGGTTTAGAACCTGTTGCCGCAGAGTGTCTGGCGAAAATGAGCCGCCTGTTTGATCTGCAATGTAACCCGCAGATTGTTAACGGTGCGTTGGGCAAGTTAGGCGCGGCGCGGCCCGGATTGCGTTTACCCGGCAGTGTTGATGCTTTTGAGCAGGGCGTGCGGGCGATTTTAGGCCAACTGGTGAGCGTGGCGATGGCGGCAAAATTGACCGCCAGAGTGGCACAGCTTTATGGCGAACGGCTGGATGATTTTCCGGATTATGTCTGCTTCCCCACGCCTCAGCGGCTGGCAGCAGCAGATCCGCAGGCATTAAAAGCGTTAGGTATGCCGTTGAAACGGGCAGAGGCGCTGATTCATCTGGCAAATGCGGCGCTGGAGGGCACCTTACCAATGACAATACCGGGCGATGTGGAGCAGGCGATGAAAACGCTGCAAACTTTTCCGGGTATCGGGCGCTGGACGGCGAATTATTTCGCCTTGCGCGGCTGGCAGGCGAAAGATGTTTTCCTGCCGGATGATTATCTGATTAAACAGCGATTTCCGGGAATGACACCGGCACAAATCCGCCGTTATGCCGAACGCTGGAAGCCCTGGCGTTCTTATGCGCTGTTGCATATCTGGTATACGGAAGGCTGGCAACCAGACGGAACGGACGAATTGTAGGCCTGATACGCCGCATCAGGCGATGGGGAAGCACGCCTTAGTTAATCGCGAAATAACTGCTATTCACCAGCAAATCCAGCGGTTGGGCATCGGCAATCACATCACCATAAATCAAATCGACGCCGATGCCAGGAAGCGTATCCATCACCAGGGGTAAAACTACTGGCCCGGCGATGGTCTTCATCCCGAGCCGCTGAGCGTGCCCCTGAATGATCGTAATCAGCATCTCATCCATCAAATTTCCCTGCACGTTGGCGCATAACTCACCATCAAGTAGTAGGTAATCTGCCATATTTACTTTCAGCGAGTTGAAGATTTGCAGATCGCGGCCCACCTGACTGAATACGATCCGACATCCCGCCAGCCGCAGTTTTTGCACGCTTTCTGCGTGATCTAAAATCGCGTCTGCCGGAATAATCAGATGTAATAACCGTGGTGGTAAAGGGCTGTTTTCCAGCTGTTCAAGCAGTTCATTTACCAGTGTGGTGCTACTCAAACCGGCAACGGAAAGGGGGAGGGCGATGCTTAAGCCTTTACTGGCAACCGCTTTTGCGGCCTGCTGGAAAAAATCGTGGAATACCCGTCGGTCAAGAGCATGGCTAAGTGCCGGATCGCTGAAGCTACGTCGAAATGTTTGTTCATCAATAATCTCGCCTTCGCAACTCCAGAGCTTAAGTGAAATCAGCCACAAATTACGCGCTTGCGGGATCCGCGGCGAAGCGACACCGTGGGCGATCATCATCAACTGATTCTCTTTAATCATCCGCCACTGTTCATCAAGCGACATCACCGCCCGTTCGCTATGTGCGGCAGCTTGCTGCGGTTCGTAAACCGTCACCCGGCCCTGTCCACCATTTTTGGAGGCATAACAGGCGATATCAGCCTGCGACATCACTTCAGCCGCCTGATGATTGTTGTCATCAATCAAGGTAATCCCGGCACTGGCACCTACCCGATGTACACGTCCTTCCCAGATAAAGTGATAGTCATTTACGGCGCTGATAATGCGTGTAGCGATAAAACGCGCACTTTCGACATTACAATCTGGCAGCAGCAGACCAAATTCATCGCCACCGAGTCGCGCCAGCACGTCGCTGGAGCGCAGCATACTCAGCATCAATGACGCAAGTTCGCGCAACAAAGCGTCGCCAGCGGCGTGCCCGGCGCTGTCATTCACCGCTTTAAAGCGATCAAGATCGATAAACACCAGTGCATGTCGCTGATGTGTACTGTTTACCGTTTGCAGCAGGATGCGTAGTTGCTTCTCAAAACTGGCGCGATTGGCGAGATGCGTCAGTGCATCATGGGAGGCGCTGTAGCTCAGCTGGCGCAGCATTTTGCGCGATTCGGTGACGTCCTGAATCACCAGAACCGAACCAATATTGCTGCCGTCCAGAGTACTTAACGGCGTAATACTGTAATGCACGTCGTAGCTGCCGCCGCTTCGGCAGTGCAACACCACATCTTGTTCAATCGCGGAACGTGAGGTGTCGGCACTGTAAATGTTCTCCATTAATGGTCCGTTGTCGCCAAAAGTAATATGCAACACCGTCAGGAGTGGAACACCTAACGCTTCTTCCTGCGTCCAGCCGCTCATCTTCTCCGCCACCGGATTCATAAAGGTAATTTTCATCGCCATATCAATACAGACCACGGCTTCACCGATGGAATCAAGCGTAATGTGCAGGCGCTCTTTTTCCTGAAACAATGCCTCGTTAAGCTGTTTAACCTCGGTCATATCCATATTAATGCCGAGCAGACGTTCGACTTCGCCTTCTTTATTCAGTTCCCGGTTGGCGAGGGCGCGGATATGGCGGATGCCATCTTTCACGGCAATGCGAAATTCCAGTTTAAAGGGAGAGCGCGATTGCAATGAATCGCGAATCACTTTTTCGGCGTGCTGGCGATCTTCCGGCAGCACGCACTCGTACCACACCTGCCAGTTTGGTTTGATATGCGGAGGAATTTCATACAGCTCGAACATCCGCTTATCCCAGCTAAAAATATTCGGCTTAAGCTCCCACTCCCAGATGCCAATCCCGCCCGCTTCGTTAGCCAGCGTGATGCGCTCCATCAGTTGCTGATTCACCTGTTCGGTGCGTTTTAGCTCGTTAATGTCTTCAATCTGAGCGATAAAATAGAGCGGCGTACCATCGGTGTGGCGCACCAGTGAGACGGCAAGCAACGCCCAGACAACATCGCCATTGCGGTTGTAGTAGCGTTTTTCCATTGAATAGGTGTTTATTTCACCGCTGATCAGCTTTTCAACCTGTTGCAGATCTTTATTGAGATCCTCCGGCCAGGTCAGTTGCTGAAAGGTGAGTCCGCGCAGTTCTTCCTGACTGTAACCGAGAAACTGGCAGAGCGCTTTGTTGGATTGCAGCCATTGCCCCTCGGTGCCCACTAATGCCATGCCGATGGCGGAATATTCCATCGCGTTCCGAAAGCGGGTTTCGCTTTCGGAAATGTGTTTGCGTTCCGCACGAAAGGCATACATCACCATGGTCATGATGTTGGCGGGCAGCAGGATCAGCAAAAACGGTAGCCACGGCATATGGCTCATCAGGTATGTACGCGGCGTAGCAAGCAGGGAGGGATCCGCGGCCATCATCAGTGACACCATCATCACCGTGGTAAGGAAGATCAAAAAGGCTTCCATTCGTGGCAGGCGCACGGCGCTCCACATCAACAGCACAATAATGAAAGTAAAAGGCCACGGCAGATACAGCATCGAAAGCCAGCTTAACGTCAGTGTGATGGCTAACGTGAGCAGCGACTCAAAAAGCAACCGTGGGTTGCGATGGCGCAGCAGATAGTGTGGTTTAAATAACAATCCCAGCGGCACCAGTGCCAGTGCGCCGATGGATTCTGACAGTACCCATATCAAAAATGCCCTGAGAGGATCGTCTCCGGGCGTCAGCAGGATAACCAGAACACCCCCTAACAGAGGTGGAACAATGGCGCTGCCGAGTGCCAGACGCAGCCAGTCAGCCAGATTTTGCAATGGGTTATACCACGGCAGCATTTTACGCAGTAGCACTGCCCCGACCACGGCTTCAACAATATTGATGGTCGTCCAGGTCATGTTCAGCGAGCTGGTGGAAAAAAGCAGGATGGATGCGGCGATATTTCCCAGCGAGCAGCTCAGCGCAATTCCCGGCCACATGCGCCCGGCATGGCGATAAAACGCCACCATCATGATGGACGTCGGGAACCACAGTGGGGCGAGTTGGGTGCCAAACTGCGAAAGCTCAAGCGAGAAAAGGGTAAAGATAAACGAGACTAAACCTAAACTGACCAGGTGAAGCAGCGGGTGGGGCAGGGCAATTAATACATGCTGTGATTGTTTGCTCATTACCGCTTTATCCGCAAGACCAGGTCGCCAGTATTCGTTTCTGTGTTTATGCTAGTACAAAAGTTTTACATTTTATATGCGAATTGCTCATAAAGTGACGTAAAGGCGGATAATTTGCGCAACGGCGTATAACATTTTTTACCTTGTATAAAACTGATCAACGTAATTTGCCCCCGGGAATTCTTCGTCAACAATTAACTCTGAGCGCGCGGCAACGCTATTCGACTGGTATCAGGCGGATGAAATCCCTATAATTGCCGCGTTTGGCGCTTCGTCGCCCCCTTCCTAACATCCAGGTTAATCAGGTCGCTAAATATATGACTGATCAGTCTCATCAGTGCGTCATTATCGGTATCGCTGGCGCATCGGCTTCCGGCAAGAGTCTTATTGCCAGTACCCTTTATCGTGAATTACGTGAGCAAGTCGGTGATGAACACATCGGCGTAATTCCCGAAGACTGCTATTACAAAGATCAAAGCCATCTGTCGATGGAAGAACGCGTTAAGACCAACTACGACCATCCCAGCGCGATGGATCACAGCCTGCTGCTTGAGCATTTACAAGCATTGAAACGCGGCTCGGCCATTGACCTGCCGGTTTACAGCTATGTTGAACATACGCGTATGAAAGAAACGGTGACGGTTGAGCCGAAGAAGGTCATCATTCTCGAAGGCATTTTGTTGCTGACGGATGCGCGTTTGCGTGACGAACTTAACTTCTCAATTTTCGTTGATACCCCGCTGGATATCTGCCTGATGCGCCGCATCAAGCGTGACGTTAACGAGCGTGGGCGTTCAATGGATTCAGTGATGGCGCAATATCAAAAAACCGTGCGCCCGATGTTCCTGCAATTCATTGAGCCTTCTAAACAATATGCGGACATTATCGTGCCGCGCGGCGGGAAAAACCGCATCGCGATCGATATATTGAAAGCGAAAATAAGTCAGTTCTTTGAATAAGCTTGATAAATTGTGTACCGTTCAGTGATAACCTGGTATGCCCTTGACGTAATTGGCGTTAAGGGAGTGATGCGCGAAAGGAGAAAATGCCATGCGTCTGTGTGACCGAGATATTGAAGCCTGGCTTGATGAAGGCCGTTTGTCGATCAACCCACGTCCGCCAGTGGAGCGTATTAACGGCGCGACGGTGGATGTGCGCCTGGGCAATAAATTTCGTACCTTCCGTGGTCACACGGCAGCGTTTATCGATCTGAGCGGTCCCAAAGATGAAGTGAGCGCCGCGCTTGACCGCGTGATGAGCGATGAAATCGTGCTCGACGAGGGCGAGGCGTTTTATCTTCACCCAGGAGAGCTGGCGCTGGCGGTGACGCTGGAGTCGGTGACGCTGCCAGCCGATCTGGTGGGCTGGCTGGACGGGCGTTCTTCACTGGCGCGTCTGGGGCTGATGGTGCACGTCACCGCGCACCGTATCGATCCGGGCTGGTCTGGCTGCATTGTGCTGGAGTTTTACAACTCCGGTAAGCTGCCGCTGGCGCTGCGTCCGGGCATGTTAATTGGTGCGCTGAGCTTTGAGCCGCTCTCCGGCCCGGCGGCGCGACCTTACAACCGCCGTGAAGATGCGAAATATCGCAACCAGCAGGGCGCGGTAGCCAGCCGAATCGATAAAGACTAATTCAGGCCTATTGAGGATACCATGAGACGATTTCTGACGACGCTGATGATACTCCTGGTCGTGCTGGTGGCCGGGTTATCTGCGTTAGTATTGCTGGTGAATCCGAATGATTTCCGCGACTATATGGTCAAGCAAGTTGCTGCACGTAGCGGTTATCAATTGCAGCTCGACGGGCCACTGCGTTGGCACGTCTGGCCGCAGCTTAGTATCCTCTCCGGGCGAATGTCTCTCACCGCCCAGGGCGCAAGCCAGCCACTGGTTCGCGCCTACAACATGCGTCTGGACGTGGCGCTTTTACCACTACTGAGTCATCAACTGAGCGTTAAGCAGGTGATGCTAAAGGGGGCAGTGATCCAACTGACGCCGCAGACGGAAGCTGTGCGCAGTGAAGACGCTCCGGTTGCACCGCGCGGCAATACCTTGCCGGATCTGTCAGACGATCGCGGATGGCCGTTTGATATATCCAGTCTTAAGGTGGCGGACAGCGTTCTGGTGTTCCAGCATGAAGATGACGAGCAGGTGACAATCCGCAATATCCGCCTGCAAATGGAACAAGATCCCCAACATCGTGGCTCATTTGAGTTCTCCGGGCGGGTTAATCGCGATCAGCGCGATCTCACGATATCCCTTAACGGTACGGTGGATGCTTCTGATTATCCGCATGATTTAATGGCGGCTATTGAACAAATTAACTGGCAGTTGCAGGGTGCCGATTTACCAAAACAAGGTATTCAGGGGCAGGGGAGTTTCCAGGTCCAGTGGCAGGAGTCACATAAACGCCTTTCATTTAACCAAATTAGTTTGACCGCCAATGACAGTACGCTGAGCGGGCAAGCACAGGTCACGTTGACAGAGAAACCGGAATGGCAGCTGAGACTGCAATTCCCGCAACTGAATCTTGACAACCTCATCCCCCTTAATGAAACAGCGAATGGTGAGAACGGTGCCGCGCAGCAAGGGCTGAGCCAATCAACGTTGCCGCGCCCGGTCATTTCTTCGCGTATTGATGAACCGGCCTATCAGGGACTGCAAGGCTTTACGGCTGATATTTTGTTGCAGGCCAGTAACGTGCGCTGGCGCGGAATGAATTTTACAGATGTTGCCACGCAAATGACCAACAAGTCGGGTTTGCTGGAAATTACTCAACTGCAGGGCAAACTTAACGGTGGACAGGTTTCACTGCCGGGCACGTTGGACGCGACATCAATAAATCCGCGGATAAACTTCCAGCCACGGCTGGAAAACGTTGAGATTGGCACCATTCTGAAGGCGTTTAACTATCCGATTTCGTTGACCGGAAAGATGTCACTGGCTGGTGATTTCTCCGGTGCTGACATAGATGCCGACGCATTCCGCCACAACTGGCAAGGACAGGCACATGTCGAAATGACCGACACACGCATGGAAGGGATGAACTTCCAGCAGATGATTCAGCAAGCGGTAGAACGTAATGGTGGTGATGTGAAGGCCGCTGAAAACTTTGATAACGTGACGCGTCTTGACCGCTTTACCACCGATTTGACGTTGAAGGATGGCGTCGTGACGTTAAACGACATGCAAGGTCAATCGCCAGTGCTGGCGCTGACAGGGGAAGGCATGTTGAATCTGGCAGATCAAACCTGCGACACCCAGTTTGACATTCGTGTGATTGGCGGTTGGAACGGGGAAAGCAAACTGATTGATTTCCTCAAAGAAATGCCAGTACCGCTGCGGGTTTATGGCAACTGGCAGCAACTCAATTACAGCCTGCAAGTGGATCAGTTACTGCGCAAACACTTACAGGACGAAGCCAAACGCCGTCTTAACGACTGGGCCGAGCGGAATAAAGATTCCCGCAATGGCAAAGATGTGAAGAAGTTGCTGGAGAAGATGTAAGACAAGTTATGCAGATGGCGGCGTCAATTTGTCGCCATCTGTATTTATAGCACTAAGCAGCATGTGGATATTGAATTTCAATACGTTGAATATGCAATCCTGCATGAGCCATCATGGTGATCAATTTATCGATACTAAAGATCTGGATCTTACCTCTGGCAAGTTCAGATATGCGAGGTTGAGTGACCCCTAAAGCAGAAGCTGCCTGAGCTTGGCTAAACCCTTGTTGTTCAATCCAGTTATTAATGATCGTTACAAGCTCGGCACGGATCCGCATATTTTCCGCTTGTTCAGGGGTGTCACTCACCGCATCCCACACACTATCAAAGGTTTCAATTTTCATTTTTCCGCTCCTGAACAAGTTCTTTATAGCGTCGTTTGGCTAAATCAATATCCGATTGACTGGTAGTCTGTGTTTTCTTTTGAAAACAATACAATACGTAAACCGCTTCTTCAAATTTTGCGACATACATGACGCGATAGATCCCATCAGCATCGCGAGAACGAATCTCTCGCACACCAGGGCCGATAGTTGAAAAAGGTTTCCAGTCGTATGGGTTTAAGCCTTGTTGGATCCTGTCGAGTTGATAGCCAATTTCCTGTCGAGACGATTCTGGAAATGCGCGTAAATCGTCAAGACTGGTATCAAGAAAAGCCAGCTTTTTTCTCATTACTCCATCCTTAGATTATACTAAATTTTGTATAAATCAAATGCGCAGTTTGAACCTGCGCATTTGATGTTTTATCACACCTCGTACTCCATCTCGCCATCCTCACGCAGCGGTATAATCTGCACCTTCTGCACGCGATGGCTTTCCACCTGCAACGTTTTAAGCAAATAATCCCCTACCTGAACTTCTTCGCCAGGTTTTGGAATACGCTGTAAATATTCCATCAACAGTCCGGCAATGGTGTGATATTCACGTTTTTCATCCAGCGGCAGCGGCACATATTGCACCAGATCCTCCAGCGGCATATGACCATTCGCCGTCCAGGAACCGTCCGCATTTTTCTGAATATCATGGCGGGCGTCGATCTCTTCCACTTCGTTCGGTAAGTTACCGGCAATGGTTTCAGTGACGTCACTTAATGTCACAATCCCTTCCACCGAGCCAAACTCATCCACTACAAAAGCAAAGTGCGTGCGGGCATTACGGAACTGCTCCAGGGCAGGTAACAACGGCAAGGTTTCCGGGAACACCAGCGGCTGGCGAATCAACACCCGCAGGTTGAGCGGTTCGCCGCGCAGTGACTGTTGTAACAGGTCGATAACGTGAACAACACCGAGCAAATCTTCTGCGTCATCGCCATCAGTAACGACCAGCCGCGTATGCTGATTTCGCTCCAGCAACTGGCGGATTTCTTCTTCCGGCGCGTTGAGATCGATATGCTCAATATCGTGGCGCGACGTCATAATGCTGCTGACGGTACGCTGGTTAAGATTAAGTACCCGCTCAATCATCCGCCGTTCCTGCGGATTAAAGATCTGCTGGTTACCATGATCCAGCAGCATGGACGCGGTTTCGGCGTCCAGTTCCGCATCTTCTTTTTGCCCGCTAAGCAGGCGCATGACCGCTTCGGTAGTCCGCTGGCGCAGCGTCTGGTTAGCGGAAAGAAAACGTCTCCGGTTAAAGATAGCCAACTGATTGAGCACCTCGATCATCACCGAGAAACCAATGGCAGCGTACAGATAGCCTTTCGGAATGACGAAGCCGAAACCTTCCGCCACCAGACTAAAGCCAATCATCAACAGGAAGCTTAAGCAGAGAATAACGATCGTCGGATGACTGTTAACGAACTGGGTTAACGGCTTGCTGGCCATCAACATCAGGCTGATAGCGATAACCACGGCGGCCATCATGACCAGTAAATGGTCGACCATCCCAATGGCGGTAACCACCGAGTCGAGTGAGAAGATGGCGTCCAGTACCACAATTTGTGTCACCACCCCCCAGAACTTCGCACCTTTGCGTTGTGTGGGGTTATTGCTGTCTTTTCCTTCCAGCCGTTCGCTCAGCTCTATTGTGGCTTTGAACAACAGGAAGAAACCACCAAACAGCATGATTAAGTCGCGGGCGCTAAAGGTAAACGAGCGGAAGCTGAACAGCGGTTGAGTCAGAGTGACCAGCCAGGAGATAGAGGTCAGCAGCAGGAGACGCATCACCATCGCCAGCATCAGGCCAGTGATCCGCGCGCGGTCGCGATGGGCGGGAGGGAGCTTCTCGGCGAGGATAGCGATAAAGACCAGGTTATCGATACCCAACACCAGTTCGATAATCACCAGCGTGACGAGACCTACCCAGATTGACGGATCGGCAATCCATTCCATATGTATTAAAACCTGTACGACTGCGGTATGTGTTACCACGATCATGGATAAGATGAGTCTAAAATGCAATAACGACGCGGATATCGCCCTGCCGTGGATGGATATATTTCCAGCGGATTAAGAGAACAGAAAAGAATTATGTTCCAGAAAAGATCAGCGGAAAAATAACAATATGGCGGAACGCGCTGGAATAAGCTTGCTGATATCAGAACCATAACCCGCTGCGTTTTGCCCGGCGCAAAAGCGAGGGCGGTCCCGTCGTTCGCCACGGTAGGCACCCTTCCTCATCCCCGGGTGAAATGCGAAGCCCGCTCACAAAATCGGCATAATTCACATCATGAAGTGAGCGCAGAATAGTGCCGATCGCCGTTCTCTGCCGTGGGTTACGGTTATTATCCTGCCATATCTGGCTGTTTGTGCTGAAATAGATTGCCTGGCGAAATTAATTATCTATATCTATTCTTTCCGCACACATGGGCACCGCAGTCTGCAGCTGGCAGGGTCTGCGTACCAAAGGCCGCGGTGTAGGGGCCTTGCGGCGACATCGCGCTGTGCAGGGAAGCGGGCCGCTGAATATCCTGATGGAGAATAAGATTATTCTCACTTCAAACTGTTGGTAAAAGGAAGTTGTGTGTATTCTTTTAGGTGACAGTGAATTTAAGAATTTGGCGGGCAGATGCCCGGGCAGTATCCGTGTATTATCAGTTCCAATGGATTTGTGACATGTAAAATTTTGCAAAACTGCGTGTTTTGCAACCAAACAGGTGAAGATGAATATGGCGAATTTGAAAGCGGTTATTCCGGTCGCAGGACTAGGCATGCATATGCTGCCGGCCACAAAGGCAATTCCCAAGGAGATGCTGCCGATCGTTGATAAGCCAATGATTCAGTACATTGTTGACGAAATCGTCGCCGCCGGGATCAAAGAGATTGTCCTGGTGACGCACTCCTCGAAGAATGCAGTGGAAAACCACTTTGATACCTCCTACGAGCTGGAAGCCCTGCTTGAGCAGCGCGTGAAGCGCCAGCTGCTGGCGGAAGTCCAGGCCATTTGCCCGCCGGGCGTAACCATCATGAACGTGCGTCAGGCACAGCCGCTGGGTCTGGGCCACTCCATCCTCTGCGCCCGCCCGGTAGTCGGGGACAACCCGTTTGTGGTGGTGCTGCCGGATATCATTCTCGATGGCGGCACTGCGGACCCGCTGCGCTATAACCTCGCTGCCATGGTCGCCCGTTTTAACGAGACCGGCCGCAGCCAGGTGCTGGCGAAACGCATGCCGGGCGATCTCTCCGAATACTCCGTTATCCAGACCAAAGAGCCAATGGTGGCCGAAGGGCAGGTGGCGCGTATCGTCGAGTTTATTGAAAAACCGGACGAACCGCAGACCCTGGACTCCGACCTGATGGCGGTGGGCCGCTACGTGCTGTCGGCAGATATCTGGGCTGAACTTGAACGAACCCAGCCGGGCGCCTGGGGCCGTATCCAGCTAACCGACGCCATTGCCGAACTGGCGAAGAAGCAGTCCGTTGACGCGATGCTGATGACCGGCGAAAGCTATGACTGCGGTAAAAAAATGGGCTACATGCAGGCCTTCGTCACCTACGGGATGCGTAACCTGAAAGAAGGTACCAAATTCCGCGAAAGCATTAAAAAACTGCTGGCCTGAGCGCCGGCGTAAGGGTGAGCGGCAGGGCAGGGGTATTTTGCCACCCGCTCATAACGTTATGCAGAAATTATTCATAACGTGAATGTTATAACGATTGTAAAGAAACGTATGGCTTCGGAGACTTCTGGTAGTTTGTCTCTGGCCTCTGTGGTGCAATGGTCGGAGTAGCGGCAATAATGCTTTGTGAATAGTCACTTAGTGCGACAATTCTTAAAGCGCAGGGAAAGCGGTCAACGTCAGCCAAAAATAAAACTTGACTGCGATCATGTTTCCGCTTTAAACATCTCACTTGCATGCATAAAAATGTGAAATGAATTGGCATGCGAGCTGGTACAGACATTACGGATAATCCCTGAGCACGGCAGTGGACATCATCGAAGGATCACAGGTATATGAACTGGCAACTCATCTCATTTTTTGGCGATAGCACCGTTTTGCTGCCCAGCGCAGCGGCGCTGTTTATTGTCCTGATGCTGCGTAAAACGTCGCGGTTGCTGGCGTGGCAGTGGAGTTTGCTGTTCGGCATCACCGGCGCCATCGTCTGCGCCTCCAAACTGGCCTTTATGGGCTGGGGGCTGGGTATTCGCGAGCTGGATTACACCGGCTTCAGCGGCCACTCAGCGCTTTCCGCGGCCTTCTGGCCTATCTTCCTGTGGCTGCTTAGCGCGCGTTTTTCCGCGGGTTTGCAAAAAGCAGCCGTCGCCGCCGGCTATATTCTGGCCGCTGTGGTGGGGTATTCACGGTTGGTCATCCATGCGCATTCAGTCTCGGAAGTGATCGCTGGCCTGCTGCTCGGCGCTGCTGGCAGCGCTTTGTTCCTGTTGCTGCAAAAACGTACCACCCATTCGGAAAACGTGAGTATTTCCTGGGGGGGCGTCGCGTGCCTGGTGATGGTCCCGCTTATCCTGTTGCATAGCGGCAATAAAGCGCCGACTCAGTCCCTGCTGGGGCAAATCGCCACCGCAGTAGGGCCGCTGGATAAACCCTTTACGCGTACCGATCTACATAAGCAGGCTGGTGATGCTGCCAACTTACTGATTTAGTGTATGATGGTGTTTTTGAGGTGCTCCAGTGGCTTCTGTTTCTATCAGCTGTCCCTCCTGTTCAGCTACTGACCGGGGTGGTGCGTAACGGCAAAAGCACCGCCGGACATCAGCGCTATCTCTGCTCTCACTGCCGTAAAACATGGCAACTGCAGTTCACTTACACCGCTTCTCAACCCGGTACGCACCAGAAAATCATTGATATGGCCATGAATGGCGTTGGATGCCGGG
>OOAY01000318.1_pt1 | contig 32319 bp, 19 predicted proteins | sample 1670961 | NCBI WGS metagenome assembly OOAY01 (sample SAMN06348108, study PRJEB24527) | human gut metagenome | biome: human gut; feature: ankylosing spondylitis patient; material: feces | host: Homo sapiens | place: China | collected 2015-10
AAAGCTCCCGACTTTGGGAGAAACGATTTGAGATACTTCAGGTTCTGAAAATCTGAAATCGGAATTCCGGCGGAAAACTTCGCCATCAAAAAAAAGCTTTATAAGCCAAAGACTTCCAACTCTGGCGTAACCAGTCAGGAGTCCGGAACCGATTCTGTTGAGACATGGCTTTTCGAGACAGTCGTCGATGCCAGCGCTCTTTCCATTACCTTTCTCCCAACCGACTGCGTCTTTCTCCCAAAATCACCCTCTATTTGGGAGAAAAGCTCCCGACTTTGGGAGAAACGATTTGAGATACTTCAGGTTCTGAAAATCTGGAATCGGAATATCAGCAAAGACTTCGCCGTCTAAAAAGCTTTATAAACTATATGGTTCCCGCTCTGATGTATCGAGTCAGTCGTCCAGAGCCTATTCTGATGAGATATTTCTCTTCGACCAACCTTTTCAAAGCGGGAAATGCCGGATTCAGTTTGAGCCCCTGCAACCCAATTCATAGAAAAGCAGCGCTGGGGCAGATCCCTAAATCCATAGGGGCAGATTTCCGCGTTTCTTTCCTTAACCATCAATTTAAGAAAAAACAGCTTTTTATTTGATTAAAAAGTATTTTTCTAAAAATAAATTCGTATAGCACGTTCAATCATGAAGAAAACCATCATCGCGGCGTTCGCTCTTGGGCTTTTCGCTGCCGCCTCCGCTAACGCCGTGAGCTGGGACTGCACGAAGGCCCGCTCCTACTCTGAAAAACTGATCTGCGCGAGTCCGGATCTTTCAAAGATGGATGACCATCTCGCGATGACCTACGAAAAGGCGAAGCGAGCGACGGGAAACTCCGCGGTCTTTAAGAAGTTCCAGAACGAGAACTGGAAGCGGCGCGAGGAATGCCGGTCGATTGGCTGTGTCGTGGATTGGTACCAGACATCCGAAGCCTATTACTCGGAAATCATCCGCCGAGCGACTGGCGGCGCGTCGGCCCGAGGCCAGGCGGGACGGCCATAACCCCCCTTTCAGGCGACCCCGGGGACAGTTTTCACGTTTTATGACTGTTTTGGGGTGACATTGTCGTCCCGAAAGAGACATTTCCCGGATTTCTGTCCCTGGCGGCTCTTTTCCCGTGACTGAAACCCGGGGGTTTCAAAAATCCAGTGTCGGTTTTTCAGATTGATTGAATATCTGACTCAGCCCGCCGTTTTGTCGCCTGAGAGGGGAAGCGGGTGACAAAACCGGTGGAATTGACACTTTTCGGGTGACATCCGCTATGCAGCGGGAGACAGAATGCGGGATTCTGTCCCCCGGGTCGCTTTGAGGGGTGACTCCCGGTCAGAACTTCACCCGGAGCCCCAGCTGCGCTTCAATGGCTCGGAAGGAAGACCGCCCTTCCCGGTACGCCGCGTGCCCCCAAAGGATCACGGATTTCGAGACCTCACCCTCTATTCCCGCGCGGACTTCCGCGAGGTTCCGGCTTCCCGAAATCACGCCCCGAACCCCATCCATCACGGCACCGAACGGCTTCGTGTCATGAATCCAGGAGAGCGACGCGTAAGGCGTGAGGCTGAACCCGGAGTCTTCCTGATGCATCCGATGCGAGAGGACCGCGGTCACCCGGGTCCGGAGGTTCCCGGATCCCGTGCTTTCAATCCCGGTTCCCACGGAATCCCGGTGAATCCCCGCCCTCACTCCCATCCGGATCGCCTGGAGTTCGAGTTTTCCAATGGTCTGATGGGTGACCCCGGTGTCAGAAGTCCACGCTCCCAGACTCCAGCCGTATCCGATTTCAACGGATCCCGTGAGTCCCCGGGCGTGGTAGGTCTCTTTCGGAAGTTCAGACCCCGTGACAGAGGCCGAGAAACGCTGATACTGAAGCCACGCGTCCGCGTAGGGACCGGTTCCGGCGGTGTACTGGGGGAGGAGTGAGGCGTAAACCCCGGCCGCCGCCCCGGTCACGCTGCCTTTAGAGCGGTAGCGGGTGACGTTTGACCCGGTGCGGGAACGTTCTCTTGCCGCCCCCGCGATGAGTCCCACCCGGAAAATTGAATTCTCACCTATCGGGTGTGCCGCGACATCGCCCCCAAACTGAACGACCCCCGAATTCGATCGTGTCGTGAGCTCGCCGTCCGCCATTCCAAACCGTGTGTGGCTCCCCGCGGTGCGGATCCAGAATCCAGGACCTGAAACTGAGCCGCTCCCGTCTCCCGCTCCCCTCACCCCGGTCCGATCCGAAAGCCTGTGAATGAAGAGCGTGTTCGCGGCGTAGAGGTTCGACGCGTAACCCGCCATCTCAGGGCGCACCGCGTGACGCGTGACCTGAGGGGCGGGGGATGGCGTTACTTCAGTCGGTGCCGGATCAGTCCCTAGAGCGGGATCCGGGGTCGGTGTCGTTTCCGGGTCTTCCGTATGCTCGCCCGACGGTTCTTCTCCGGTTCCGGCAGCCGGAGCAGGAGTCGAAATAATGACGGTATCCCCAGTCGGGGTTACCGGGGTCTCTTCAGACTCCGCCGGGGTCGGATCGGTCTGAGGGACTGTACCGTCCGCAGTGCTGATGAGGTACCAGTTCCCTTTTTTGTCACCAGCGAATAGTCATACGCTCCGGCCGCCACCCGGTTCGCGAGCGTAAAGACGCCGTCAGACTTCCCTTTTACGGTGATGAGCTCAATTCCCTCCACAGTCAGCCCGCCTGTGCCGCCGGCGTTTGTGACCGTGATCGAGGTGTCACCCGTGGTGCTCCCGTTCACCACGAGGCGGTCGGTCGGTGAGTCATCCCCTCCGAGAACCGCGGTCATCGAGAGTGAGGTGTTGGACGCGAGATAGTCACCCGCCACCGTGAGCGTCGTGCCTTGGAAAGCCCCGGAGCCGGCTGCGGGGAACGCGATCCGGCTCTTATTAGCCACAAGTGTGGTGATCGCGGAATCCCCCGTCATTTGCCAAAGGCCGCCCGAGAGACTCACTTTCGCGGTGCCTGTGTCAAGGAGTGCCGCTCCTATCCAGGTACCCGAAATCCGGAGCGCGGCTTCGGCCCCGTCACTTACCTTGAGGTCCCCGGTCGCAGCTGTGCCAGTGCCGATATCGAGGTCAAGCACCGACCCCGCGCCGGACGATTGAAAGACGAGGCTCGAGCCGGTGCCAGACCCCTCGATCACCCCGGTATCCGTCAGCGTCACCTCAGCGGCTGCCCCCGATTCGGCGGTCACAGTGCCCGTGAAGGACGCCTTCCCGCTGAGCCCGAGACGGATCACGGAAACCGTGCCGGAAGCGGACAACGCGCCGGTCCCGGCCGCTGATTCATAAAGGTTTTCGGACGCTGAGGCCCCGAGTTCCGCCCGGAGGTTTCCGGTTATCTCCGCGGTTCCCCGGGCGTCAGACTCGATTGCAGAGCCGGCTCCTGTCGCAAGGCCGGACGTTACGGTGAAGGACGAGGTATCCCCCGCCGCGATATGCACCTTTCCGCCGTCCGCAGCGGAAAGGGCTCCCTCGAACGCTGTTCTCCCGGAGCCTGAGAGATCGAGGATGGAATCTGCTCCAATTGCGGATAAACCGCCGCTGACGGTACTCTTCGAATCGGTATCTGGGGTGGATATCAGGTAAACCGAACCGCCGCCCCGTGCTGCCGCGTTACCTCGCAGGATCGGACTTCGGCCGGTGAGCGTGAGGTACGCGATCGACTGACTCCCGGTCACGTCGATATTCCCCGTGACGGAGACGGTAGACGCGCTTTCCTGATCGTTCACAAAAACCGAAGCGCCGAGGGCGCTAACCGACAACGCGGCAGAAGTTCCCGAGAGGGAGAGACTTCCGGCCGAATTCACCATCAGGAGCGAACCGTCCCCCGTGACCGAGATCCCGGGGGAACCGGAGACCGAAAGCGTTCCTGAATCCGAGAGCGCGTCAATCGTGTGTGACCCGCTCTGTATCCAGACCCCGGGAGCCGCGCCGCCTTCGAGCGTCACCGAGTCCGTCGCGAGCCCGATCGGGTCCGTTTCGGACCCCGTGAGACCCGCACCCCAGGCCGGGGTGAGGAGTGAAAGAGAGGAAACCGCGGCGAAAACACACCGCGGCTGGAAAGAAAGGCAGGGAAAGAGCCTTTTCATCACCGCAGTATCCTTTCTGATAACAATATGGGTTGTACAGCCCTCTCATTATCTGTTTCAGAATGTAACGGCCGCAAAGCCCAAAAGACGTAACCCGGGTCCTCTCTTCTTCGTATCTCTTTTCATACCTATTGGACCTTGGGCCCAAAGAATTCGCTTTTTCCTATCGATTCATAGGATTAATGCCTCTGCCTGAAAAAAGACACCCCGTTTTGACAGTTTTTCGGGCCGTAATGACTTCCTTTTACCGGATTCCACCCTTTTCTCTGCAGCCTCGACATTCAAATTCCAGGATCGTGAGAGGTAAACGGGGATTCTTTCGTCCGGACTTAAAGTAGGTCGAAAACGGGGCTTAACCGGATCGGACTAGCACCGGGTGAACGGGTGTTCGTATCTCAGTAACGTGCCATTTTGAAAAACGTGAGGCTGATTTGTAGAGCGGAAATTCAGAGCGAAAACCCGGCATTTCAGACAGAATCCCGTCCTTATTCGATCTGTTTTTGTACCCAAAAAGGAATAACGGAATTACTGATGTACGGAAATAGAGGGACACCCGGTTTAAAAGCGCGGACTTCCCGCCGATTCCGGATTGGTCAGGATGACAGGTTCCGGTGTCAGGCTCCATGAAAAGAAAGCCCCGCGGAGACTGAATCCCCGCGGGGTTCGGGTTTGATGTGGTCAGAGTCCCGGTGCGGCCGGAACCCTCTCACCTATCCGATCAGAAGAGCGCCTTCACGCCAACCAGCGCTTCCACATTCCGGTAGCCGTGATCCCCGCCCTGGTACCCCGTGTAGGCCCAGAGGTTGAGGTTCTTCGTGATCCGGCCTTCGACCCCGAGTTTCACTTCGCCGAAGTTCCGGCCGCCGTCAATCGTGTCATGCACCCCATCCATCGCGGTGCCGAACGACTTCGTGTCGTGGACCCAGTTGAGCGTGAGGTAAGGCTTCACGGCGGTGCCCTTCGCGGTGTTCGTGAACTGATGGAAGAGCGTCGCGCCAAGCCTCGTTCTCACGTTCCCGGCACCGGTGCCCTGAACGAGCGTCCCCGTGCTGTCGATCACGTTATCCGCCCTGACGCCCATCCGGATCACCTGACCTTCAAGGCGGAGACGCGTGGCGTTCGAGACCGCGCCGTTCTGCCAATCCTTCAGCGCGAACGTGTAGCCAGCTTCCAGACTTCCGGTAAAGCCTTTCGAGTGATACGACTCTTCTTCCGCATAGTTCCCGACGGACGTCGTGTTCTTAAAGCGCTGGTACTGCAGCCAGGCGTCGACATAAGGGCCGTCCCCGGTGGCGTTCGAATTCATCCACGTCGCGTAGAGACCGCCCGAGAACCCGGAGACCTTGCCTTTCGATGAATAATCCGCCGTGTCGCTTCCGGTCTTATTGCTTTCGTGCGCGTAACCGGCCATGAGCCCCACATGCATCCGGTGCGTCCCTGAGGTGGGCCACGAGATCAGGTCACCCCCGAGCTGCACAAGACCCCAGTTCCCGCGGGTCGTGTTTTCGCCATCCGCCATCACGTTCCGCGTGTGGCCGCCCGCGGTCCGGATCCAGAAACTTCCGGCTTTCTTTCCAGCTGCCTTGATCGCGTCTGAGTACGCCGTTTCGCCGAGGCGGTCCGAAAGCTTCATCGCGAACATCGTGTTCGCGGCGTAGAGGTTATTCGCGTAGGAAGCGATCTCGGGACGGATCACGTGGGCCGAGAGATCAGAGGTCCCCGGGATCACGGTGCCCGACACGGTTTCAGGCGTCTCCACGGTGTTCATGAGGTACCAGCCGGAACCCGCCTTCCTGAGAGAATAGATATAGGCGCCGGACTTCAGCGTCCTCGGCATCGTGAATGTGGCGTTCGAGGAATCCCCCGTGACAGACACGAGTTCCACGCCGTCCGCCTTCGGTTCGCCGGTTGAGGGGAACGCCGTCACATTGATCGTGGTCGCCCCCGTCGCGGCTCCGGTGACCGTGAGGAGGTCAGAAGCGGAATTTTCGCCAGAGAGTGACGCAGACATATTGAGCGTCGCGTTCGATGCCGTATAGTCGCCGTTCACCGTAAGCGTGGTGCCCGTAAAGGATTCACCCGAAGCCGGAGTCGGGAACGAAATCGTGCCGTCTCCGATATTGAGGCCAGAGAGTTCTGAATCGCCCGTGAGGTTCCAGCTCACGTTGTCACCCTCGAAATTCACGCTGACACCGGGTGCGGGAGTGGATTCCTCTTCAGCATCCGCGGCATCGCCGGTCCCCGTGGCTTCTGTGGTGTCTGACGTATCCGTAAGGTCGTTCGACGCGGTATTCACGGCGAGAAGCCTTGCGAACCGGAGAACCCCATGCGTTGACGACGTGGATTCTGTCGTATCCGCTGTGGTTTCAGTCTTGGTTTCCGTATTGGATGATGTGTTATCCGTGATATCGACCGTGGAGTCTTCTGACGCCTCAACCACCGCGCCGTTCCACGTGCCCTTGATATTGAGGGCGACAGCGGAGCCCTTCGTCGCGGAAACGTTCCCGTTCCACGTGCCATTCATGTCAACCGTCATGATGCCGTTTGATGTGACCGAGGCACTGCCGTTCCACGTGCCGTTGAGGGCCACATCCATGCGGCCGGCGTTTGAGACCGCCGCGTCACCGGTCCAGGTACCGTCAAGCGCGAGTGTCATCGTGCCGGCTGAGACCGACGCGTTCCCGTTCCAGGTTCCCGGGAGCGACACCGTGAGTTTCGACCCCGAGTCCGTGACCGTCGCGTTTCCGTTCCAGGTCTGCAGAGCGCCGACTGTCATCACGGCGGAATCCGCGACCGTGGCGCTTCCGTTCCAGACTCCGGCGTCCGTCACTTCCATCGTGGAGCCAGACCCCGTCGCTTTCGCGTCACCGGTCCACTCTTTCAGGTTACTCACCGTAAGAGAAGCGCCATCAGAAGCAGAAGCGTTCCCGCTCCAGACCCCGGTATTTGTAATACCCATCGTGGAGCCGGATCCGGTCGCCGTCGCGTCACCCGTCCACTGGTTCAGATCGCTCACCGTCACCGCGGCTCCGGATTCAGCTGTCGCGCTGCCATTCCACACACCCGAATCCGTAATCGTGAGCGTGGTACCGGAGTCAGACGCTTTCGCGTCCCCGGTCCACGCGCCTGATACATCGATTGTCATAACAGAACCTGAAGCGGCTGCTGCGCTGCCGTTCCAGGTGCCGGAACTCGTAATCGTCATCGAGGAACCGGTATCCTCGGTGCTTGCGTCACCGGTCCAGGTCCCGCTGTTATCCACCGTGAGGAGACTCGCCCCATCCGCTCTGGCGTCGCCATTCCAAACTCCGGCGTTATCCACATGGACTTCTGACGCTTTATCGTCATAGGAGTCTGTCGACACCGCGTCACCCGTCCAGACACCGGTCTCTTTAATATTGGCGTTCAGAACCGCGCCGTAATCGGATTTCGCGTCTCCTTCCCACGTACCCGCGATATCCGCTGTCAGATGAGCGTAGACCCCGTTTTCAACGTCCGTCGAATACGCGTCACCGCTCCACTTTGCCCCATCCGCGACTGAAACACCAAACGTTCCGCCGCAATAGGCCCAGCCGTCACCCGTCCATGATCCTGAACCTATGATCGAGACGGAATTTTCGCCGGTGTAGTAAGCCGTGGATTCTCCGACCCACGAGCCTGAAACGGTGACATCTCCCGTTGAATAATCCCAGGCTTCGACCATACCGTTCATCGAACCGTTGATCGTAAGGGTCAGATCCGAATGTGAAGGATTACTGCTGTTTTGGTTCGCCTCAGCGTCGCCATTCAGAGTTCCATCGACCGTGACGGTCAGGGAGGAACCATTTTCAACATCTACGCCGCCAGTCTGTGTGCCGCTGACAGTCAGAGTTGTTTCAGAATTCCCTTTCGACAGCACGTCGCCATCCAGCGTGCCGCCAATCGAAAGTTTCATCGTGGATTCGTCTTCCGCCACGAAATCGCCGGTCACCTGGGTTCCAGACTCAGTTATTTCGGTGAATGAAGACCCCGACATCGCGCCGCCCGCGACATTTTTCTCTGTGATAGACCCAATAACGGCTTTGATTTCCGTAGCTGGAGAAATAACGACGCGGACACAGGAACTACTGGTGCAGGTAAAGATCGATTCTTCTTCCCGTGTCGGGAGAGACCCATGGACAGCGGAGAATCCCGACGTCTTTTCCGGGGCCGTCTGCACGGAGTTCCCGGTGAGCGTCACGGTGGTCGTGCCGCCATCGAGCGCATAGTAACCGCCATTCAGCACGGCGTTATTCGCATTCACGGTCATCACGGAATTCGTGCCATCCGCGAGACCGGATCCGGTGACGGTCGCCGTTGACCCCGTTTTCGGATCGACATTCAGCGTAATCGCCGCACCGTCCTTCGCGTACACCTGCCCCGTGAGGCTCGAATCCGTCCCAGTGAGATTGATTTCGGCAGCGGTATTCTCGTTCTGAGTGAGGACATTCCCCGTCATCACGACCTGAGCCGCGGTCTTTTCGCCATTCACGGTGAGTTTGAGGGGTGTGTCGCTGTCCCCATTCTCGATATCGATGACCTGATTATTACCGCCCGCGGTGTTTGAGAGCGTGACTGTGCCATCTGACTCAATATCAATCGTGCCGCCCGCGGAGTAGGACGAAGGTGTTTCCGCCCAGGGATTTCCGGAGAAGTTCGAGATCGGGGCGTATTGGGAATTCGCCGTGATCGAAACAGACTCAGTCCCATCAATGAGAATGGTGTTTCCGGTTCCGGTGAGGGTCAGCGCGTGGGCATTCCCTGAATTCGTAATCGATACCGCGTCCCCGGTGACGCTCTGGGTCTCACCCGTACCCGTCCCCGCGGTCACATTGATATACGCGCCGTCTGAATTTGTTTCCAGCTCCGGGACGTCAGCCCAGGCCGGATGCATGGCAGCGAAAGCGCCTGCCACGGCAAGCGCGAGAGCGCTTCGCAGATACCGTTTTCCTTCTTTTGACTGAGGCATCGACAGTTCTCCTTTCCTCACGGTCCGACAGCGGACGCCGGAGACTGTTCGTGACAAAACACAGGTACCGCCTCTGGTACGTTTGATTCACTGCCGACCTATTCAGGGGCGCGACGGACTCCGTGTTTCGTTCCGGGAGTCGGAAGACGACCGACCTTCCGCCGTTTTCCCCGGAAAACTCACTTTTTTCCAAAAAAAGCTACACGGAAATCGAACCCCTAAAATAATTTACATAGATCGTAATGTACAGAATATCCACATTGACTAAATTTTACAACCTTGTTAACCCGGTTGTTATGTTCCCTTGTTTACGATTATCTAATTGATTTATATCGTATTTGAATTTCATCCCGTAAAACAAAACGACAACCGCTGTTATATCTGTCAACGCTGATTCAATATTTATAGCGACACGGTAAATAGTGAATTCCGGGACACAAAAATCAGTACCAGGAGGCTTTCGCGCCCGCTTCAGACTACGGTATACCGCAAAAGAAAACCCTTCCGGGTTTCCCCTGAAGGGTTTGATCTAAACTAAGAAAAACAACTTAGGCCTTTGGATTCATGAGCCGGCTAAATAGTTTCCGCTCTCAAAATGGCTGTATCACAAAACAGGGCGCTTAGCCGGCTATGTCTTTGTATTTCAGAAGGAGGAAATCGTTAAGCCGCGACGCGAGTCCGCCGCTTCGTTTCACCTCATGCATGACCGCGCGCTTCACGGCTTTTTCAGTCGCGAAGAGCGTGAGTTCCCCTTTCTTCTCGCGGCCGTTTGAGAGCCGGGTCACCGCGGTGTAGAGAAGTTCGCGGGACCCCGCGCCTTCGTTTCCGTCGGGAAGCGTTACGGCAAGCCTCGGGTACGAAGACCCCTGGCTCTTATGAATCGTGATCGCGTAGGCGGTTTCGTGTTCCGGAAGGAGCGCGGCGGGAAGCGCCTTACGGCGGTTTCCAAACCACGCGACGATGCCGCCCGCTTCACCCGGCAGCTCCACCGCGACGTCGCCATTCGCGAGCCCAAGCGCGGTGTCGTTCCGCCGCACCATGATGAAGCGCCCCGGGTAGTGGACCGCGAGGGGGTCGGCCTTTACGGCCCGCTTCACGCGGGTCTCCATCCACTCGTTCACGGCGTCCGTGCCGTTTGTGCCTGCGTGGATCGCGGCGAGCACCCGAACGGCGTCCGCCATGGTCCAGAAGGCCGCAAGCGCCTTATCGTCCTCCGGGTCGCCTGAGGGAACCGCGGGGAAGTGATCCGCGGCACCGGGCTTGAGGAGGAAACTGAATTCCCGCTCGAGCCACGCGGCGAGTTCTTCCGTCACGAGAGCGCCGTAACGCAGCTTCTGCTCCTCATGCCACACGATCGGGTTATCGGCGTCCGTCACCGCGCCCTGCCTCAGAATCTCAAGGATCCGGGAGACCTTCGCGCGGCTCCCGTCCTCCGGCGTAATCGCGCGGGAGAGACGGTAGATGTTGGAGGTCATCGAGAAGCGGTGGCTCGACGTAAAGGCGCTGATCCAGGGGGAGAGCGCCCCGCGTCCGTCCGAAAGGTCCGAGAACACGGCGCCCGGCCCCACGGCGGAAAGCTGATCTTTGTCCCCTAAGAGGATGAGCCGCGTGCGGCGGGGATCGAGGATCGAGAAAAGCCGGTCCGCGAGGTCAATATCCATCATCGAGCACTCATCCACCACGAGGACATCCGCGGGGAGCGGGTAGTCGCGCGAGAGGCGCTTCCCGTTCACCGGCTCCAGAATCAGGCGGTGCAGCGTTTTTGATTGGATTTTCGCTTCGTACAGCATCTCCGCGTAATCCTCGAGCTCGGGGTCCGACTCCATCCAGCGGATCGCGCCGAGGATCGATTCATCGAGGTTCGAGGCCGCCTTTCCGGTCGGCGCGGCACCCGCGATCACAAGCCCCTCGTTATCCGCGAGAAGGGAAGCAAGAATCCGGGCGACCACCGTGGTTTTTCCGGTGCCGGGGCCGCCCGTGATGACGGTGAGCCGATGCCGGAGCGCGAGATCCACCGCGTCATCGTGGTCCGGATCCATCCGCCCTGTTCTCTCATCCGCCTCGCGGAATTTCTCTAGAGCGTCTTCCGCTCCTTCACCCGGGTCGTCAGTCGCGCTTCCCGTATAGTCGATCACGGCGCGCGCGAGCCGCATTTCTTCCGCGAACCGCCTCTGGACATAGAGCCGCTCCCCGGGTTCATCAATCACGAAGGGAGCGAAGTAGAGAGGCGTCCCCGGAGCCGCGGCGAGGTTTCCGGACGCGGTTTCCATCGGGACCGCCGCGCCGGATGCCGTCAGAATGTCGGTCAGGGCGTCAGAGGACAATACGCCCGCCTTCTCCCAGTCATCGAAGCTCACGCAGACCGAGCCGCTCGTCTCCCGGTTCTCTTCCACGGCGGCGAACGCGGCCATGGTTTGGAGGAGCGCCGCCTCCGCGTTCTCGGGAAGCTCCCCGTTTCGCTTCATCGCGGCGATGAGGAGTTTCGCTTCCCCCCGGAATCCCGCTTCCAGATCGGTTTCTTTATCAAGCGCCATGGTGTCAGTCCTCTCCGAAAAGCAGAGTATCCGCGAGCCGCACAAGCGACGCGTCGGGTTTGAGAAGGATGGAGGGCGGAATCTCAGGCGGCGTCTTCCCGCTGTAACCGCGGATAAAGACGTACGCCATGCCTCCGATCCGGTTCAGCGCCTCATCCGGCGTCTCATCAAACGCCTGACCCAAGTAACGCCTGAGCGCCACAAGATAAATCAGCGCCTGCCACCCGTACTTCTCTTCCCGCATGAGGGTCATGAGAGCTGCCGGGTTATAGTCCTCGGCCGCCCCACGGCGTTCGTCCCCTGGCTGGTCGGTCTTCCAGTCCGCGAGCCAGAAGAGCCCCGAGTCCTTCTCCTCAAACATCAGGTCGATACGGCCTTCGAGGTACCCAGCCAAACTCCGCTTCGCGTCCGCGGCGGCAACCGGAACAAGCGGGAGCTGCCGGTCAGATGGGAGCTTTGCGTTCGCGGCAACCAGCGTCCTGAAGAACTGGTCCGCCGTGAGACGCCGGTTCCGGACGTGGATCGAGAACGGCACTTCAGGGAGCGCGCACCCAAGCGGCGCGTTTCTGAGAGACACCGAGCCGTCGCTCGAGAACCCCGACATAAAGATCCCCCGGATCCGGTCAAAGAGCCAGGCTTCCGCCGCGTCCGATCTCACCTCTTCCCGGGTCTCGGGGTCATCCGAGCCGACCGAATCCGGGACTTTGTCAGAAAGAAGAGTGAGGAACCTCGAGTGGGTCACGAGGTCGTGGAACCGATCCTGCCCCGCTTTCTTCCCTTCGAGGAACGCGGGGTCGAGGTGGAGCCCGGCGTTCACCGCGGCTTCCAAGAGCCCATGCACCGCGTCACCCGTGTCCTTTCCGCCCCGGAGGAACGCCGGCGAATTCTTCCCCGGGTCTTTCTTCGCCCGGGTGTCGCCCACAATGTCGTAACCCTCGTCCGCGAGGTCGTCCGTCTCAAGTTCCAGACCGCGCGTAAGCCCCGTGTAGCTCGTGAGGTGCCACGAGGGGTAAAGCGGGTGCGGCGTGAGAACGGAAGTCACCGAGTCCGGCGACGCCCGGAGGTCAATCGGATCCGGAAGCTCGGGGTCCGCGGCGTAAAACTCCACGTTCACGACCTTTGCCGTGTCCTCCGGCGTCAGCGTTTCAAGGCTATCGGCCGCGGCAAGCATCAGCGCCTTTTTCTCCGGATCCTCGACTTCACTCGTCGCCTTCCGGATTTCCGCCGCCATCTCGTCCTTCAGCGTTCCGGAGGCGAATGGCGACTCGGTTTTCAGCCGCTCGCTGAATGTTTCGAGCGCCTCATTCATATTCGTTCCCTTGAACGACTTGCCCCCTGGCAGCCCGAGGAGCTCGGTCCAGACGGATATGTTGAAATTCCACTGGAGCTTCTTCTTCGCGCAGTTAGGGAGAATCGGAAGAACAAGGAGCGCGCTCGCCCGGGTCGCCGCCACATAGGCGAGGCGGTAGAGTTCGTTATCCTCTTCCGCGTTCGCTTCACTCTGCCGGTCCTCATTCGGATTGAAGAGCGCCTCCCAGTCACTCTCCCCATTCCGGAAAAACGATATCGGCTTTTTCCTATGCAATCGGTTGCTCAGACTGCCCGAGTCCGGAAGGAACACCACCGGGTATTCAAGGCCTTTCGACGAGTGGATCGTCACGACCCGAACAAGCGATTCATCACTCTCCACCCGGATCTCGCGCCCGTCCGGAGCGGACGGCTTCGGGTTCGAACCATTCACCCGCTGGACTTCGAGGTCATACCAGCGAAGCAGCCCTTCGAGATTCCGGATCCGTTCGTCCGCCGCGTGAAGCAGCTCCGCGATATGGGTCCAGTTCGTGATGCTCCGTTCGCCTCCGGTTCGGCCGAGATTCTGACGCACCGTCTCAAACGCTGAGAAGAGCCTCGTGAAAGCGGCGGAGAGCCCCCGCTTCTGATAGTCATCCGCCATCGTCCGGAATTTCTCGAGATCAGCGAGATAAAGGTCATCCGCCCCGTCCCCCATAAGATCGGGAAGCGTCCGGCCGCAGATCCGGGTCGCCCGGGCGGAATTCACCGCGGTGCGGCTCTCCGGATTCGCGGCGGCGCGGAGCACGGCAAGGATTTCGTACGCTTCATCCGTCCCGAAAACATCTTCCGGTTTTTTATGCAGTGTCCGGATCCCGAGAGACGCGAGTTTCGATTCGACCGGGTACGCGTCTTTATGGTTCTTAACGAGAAGCGCGATGTCGCCCGCCCGGATCCGGGATTCGGCAAGCGTCCTCTTCGGATCCGCGAGACGGTTCCCGACATAGACTTCACGCGCCGGATCGAGGAGCCAGGCGATGCGGCGGGCGATCAGCGCCCCGTCCGTTTCCCGCATGGCAGCCGCGCTGCCGCAGCGGGGCCAGACTTCTGACGTCTCGGGCCCTTCCACCCAGCGGCCGCTCCAGAGTTCAAACGCGGGGAGCGGCTTCACCTTGCCCTTTTCCCGGACGAACAGCGGGAAGTGGTTCGCGGTGCTTTTCACCGGGCTGTAGCCGATGCCGCCCGGGAACCGTGAGTTCCCGGCGGGATCCGTGAAAAGGGTGTTCACCGCGGCGACCTCAGCCGGCGTCGTCCGATAGTTGGTTGAGAGGGTATAAGGCGGGAGGACCGCGGATGCTTCGTCCCGCGCCTTCAGATACGTCCCGATATCCGCACCCCGGAAGCCATAGATCGACTGCTTCGGGTCACCCACGAAGACCGCGAAGCAGGCCGGTCCTCCTTCTTTCTCAGACTCAATAAAGAGACGCTTGAAGATCCGGTACTGGATCGTATCGGTGTCCTGGAACTCGTCCACCAGCACCGCCTGATAGAGCGACCGCACGCGGTTCCGGAAGTCAAGGCTTTCGTACGCCGTTTTTTCCATCCGGATCAGGATGTCGTCAAACGACATGAGGGATAGCCGGTTCTTCCGCTCAACGATCTGGGACTCCAGATGCTCACTCATGTCGGCGAGCATCGGCTGCAGGGCCGGATCCGCGTCCGGGAACGTCACCGAGGCCTCCGGGTGGCTCCGCTTCCAGCGAAGGAACCCTCCGATATCGAACGCGAGGATCTGGCGCACGAGCTCGGGATCGGCGTACGCCGGATCATTCAGATACCGGCGCTTGAATTCGTCGATCGCGGCAGCCTGGACCGAGGCATCGTCCCCGATCTCCCCCTCAAAGGGGTTGCCGCCCGAGAACGCCCAGGATTCCAGCATCTTGCGGCAGAAACTGTGGATCGTGTAGATCGCGCAGCGGTCAAATTCCTCAAGCGACCGGCGGACGCGATCCAGCGCCTCTTCAAGCGTGATCCCGTCATGTGTCCACTTATCACGGAGCTTCTTGAATTCTTTCCGTTCGGGTTCAGTGAGTTTCGACTCGCTCCCGGGCGAAAGCCCGAGCACCGCCCGCCCCAGAATCTCCCGCACACGGCCTGAGAGCTCGGCGGTCGCCGCCTCGGTGTAGGTCACGATCAGGAACGACTCGATCGGGATCGACTTCTCAACAATGAACCGAAGCACAAGCCGCTGCAGCGTGTACGTTTTCCCCGTTCCCGCGCTCGCCTCAATAAACATGAGGGGCGAGATCGGAGTCTCATCAAAGCGGAATTCAGGGTTTGTCATTCGATATAGTCCGTCGTGAAGGGGAGATAAGGGCTTTCATCCGGCGAGTCTTCAGAAAGGTCTGTGGCAGGTTTCCCTTCCAGACGCTCGGCCCGGGCCAAAAGCTCCAGCGCGAGCGCCTTCCCCGCGGCATTGAAGGCTGCACCGTCCTCCCGGCTGTCGCTCCCGGTTCTGAGATAACTTTCCATTTCTTTGATCAGTTTTTTACGGAGGTCTGAAGACGTCTTTTTGTCTCTCGCTCCCTCCTCACCGCGGAAGAAGGGAGAAGACTCGAACTCTGACCCCGCCGGGATCATTGCGGTCGTCTTCATGATGTCAAAGAACATCACGCAGGTCCGGATCACGAGTTCCGCCTGTTCCGCGGTCCCCGGGTAAAGAAGCGTGACGCCGTCGGGGACGCCGCCAGGCTCCGATCCCTTTTCAAGAAGCCCCGCTCCCTTCAGGATGGCGACGGCAGACGGGAACTTGCTGTCATTCAGCCCCGAAAGCTTTTTGATATCGAGAAGCACCGTGAGCGTGTCGGGTACACGGACACCGCGCACCGCGGCTCTGAGGAGCGCTTTCACCTTTTCGCCATCAGACAGAAAGCTTTCAATCGCGGCCCACCGGCCGGAAGGCGTTTTGTAAAGCCGTTCCTCCGGAAACTCCACGGTCCAGTGAGGGCTTGGGGCTCTTGGGTCATCAATCCGCATCTCGTACGGGCGAAGCGTGACGGTTTCACCGGCCGCGAGATCCGACACCAGCCGCGCCGCCCGGTAGTGCTGGCCCGACACCAGCGGCAGCGTGGTCTTCCGGACCGCTTTCGTCCCGTACGCCGGATCGAGCTCCCGGACGGCAACGAAGTTTTCGAGCGTCTCGCCCCGCGCCACGGCGTCACTCACGTCCTTCCGCATGGCCCACATGCTGAGACCGTCATTCGGGAACCCGAGCGCCGCGGCCGTCGTCCCGGAATCATCATCCCGCCTGAGCCCCACGAGTTTCATCGCGAAATTTTCCGGGGCCGAGAGGAAGTCTCCGAGATCCGAGACGGGAAGCCTGAGATCCAGGTACCCGGGAAGCGCCGCCCCGGTCCCCACAAAGGACACCGAGGCCGCGTTTCCTCCGCCCTCCCGGATCGCGTCAAAAGCGTCGACACTCGACCCGAGGAGGTGCTTCGCTTCAGCGTCTTTCGTGAAATTCCGGCGTGAGTACCGCGCGAGCGGCACCTCGGCGTCCCAGGTGTTCCGGGCGGCGGTCCCGGTCGCAAGGGCGCGGCTCGCTTCCAAATCCGCGAGGAACCCCCGGAAGTCCGTCACGACTTCAGAGGGCGGAAGCGGCCGCTCCTTCTCCGGTCCCTCGGCGTAGAAGACCGAGAACCAGCTGCGGGCCGACATAATGAGGTCAAAGAAAATGTTCCGGTTGTCCCGCCGGCTGTCGCGGTCCCCGCGGCGCTTCAGCCCCGGGAGCCCCATGAGGTCAAATTCATCCAGCTGCACCGTGCCCGGGAAGCCGCTTGCGGCATCAAGCCCCACCACGCAGATCGCCTTGAACGGAATGCCGCGGAGGGCGTCCATCGACGAAATCGCGATCGCGCCGGTCGGGCGCGCCGGGACCGACCCGCTCTTGAAGCGCCGGGTGACGGAACTCCACATCACGGGGAACGGAATCCGGATCGGCTGGGCGCGGCCGGAGCGGAGCGCCGCGTCACGCGCGGTTTCGGCCTCCCTCACCACAATCGTCCGGAGGCTCTCGAGATCCGGCGCCGCCCACCAGCTCTTGCCCTTCGGGAAGAACTGATCGAGGAGCATCTGAAGCACCGGTTTCCAGTCATCGGTCCCCTGATCCTCGAGCTCAAAAATCAGACGCTCCGCGGCGTCGAGCCCGTCCGCGAAGCGGACGAGCGCCTGGAAGAGCTCGGGGCGGCTGGTCACCCGGGTCGAGAACCCGCCGCCTGACTTCGGGCGGACATCCAGCCACGCGTCCTGCTCCGACTCCTCGTTCCCCGCCATCGCGGCGAGCGTCAGACGCTCGAGCGCCCGCATCAAGGTCCCCTCGCACCCCGTCCCGTCATCGATATAGCGGTTTCCGGGCAGCTTCGAGAGGTTCCGGATGTGAGTTTCCGAGATTCCAAGCCGGAACCCCGCGTCATCGAGCCACGAGCGGATCGTACCGAGGTCTTCGACACCAAAGCCCCAGTTTTCCGCGATCGCGGGGAGGCTGATGAGGGATGAGAACGCATTGATATCCGCGGTTCCGCAGAGGAAATTCCCGAGCGCGATATAGGCCTGGGCGGCACCTGAGGAATCAAAAAGCGACCGCCCGACAATCCCGTACGCGATCGGTTTCGGGAGCGATGAGAACACCGCGTCAAAGACCGGGGCCGCGGTCTGAAGATCCGGCGTCGCGATCAGGAAGTCAGACGACGTCAATTCCGGGTGCTCAGCTTTCAGCGCGTAAATCCAGTCCGCCGCCGCTTCCACTTCGCGCGCGAGCGTCGGGGCGGACGCGATCCGGACGGATGGCATTCCGACTTCGGGCCGGGTCCACTCGGCTAGCTCCTCGGGATCGAGATCCTCGAGGAACGCTGTGTTGTTCCGAAGCACCGCCTCATGCACTCGGTCGAGCATCGTCCCCCGCTGATCGATCGGTCTCCCCGAAATCCTCGCGAGGTCCGCCTCAATAAAGGGGGGCTCGGGGGAACTGAGGAGCTCCGCGTCCTGGATCGGGGTCGCGGGGTTAAAGGGCATCGCGTGCGTTTCCGGTTCCGTTTCTTTCGGGGACCCCACGTCATCCTCCACCACCGGGGCGCTCGAGGCCTGCGTGAATTTCCAGAGTCGGTCCACGATCGCGCGGGTCTGCCCGGCGTTGCGTCTCAGCCACGGGCACCCTGACTCCTCCGCCCCCGTCGCGTCAAACCAGTATTCAGGGGACGGATTCATGAGGTAGAGCGACACACTCCGGTGGTAACTCTGCTGATAGAGGAAGGGGAGCATGAGGGGCGGCAATGCCGAGAGCCCAAAGATATGAAGAGGCGCGGTGTCGTCTGATACCAGTGTCGGCGCGGCGAGCCGGTGCGCGAGCCGCAGGAGCTGCCCCGCTCCGTGCCAGCGGCGGTCCTCCGTCCCCCTCTCTTCCGCGAGCCATCGCCAGAGGCCTTCTTCCCACCCGGCGTTCTCAGGGTGCTCATGGAAAACCACGCGTTCCCGCTCTTCTCTTAAGTTGGGGACCCGGTGATGCTCGATCCCTTCGCCCGTCATCCAGCGGTAAATCCAGTCAAAGCGGTAGGTCGCGTATTTCGCGAACGCGGCGGACACCCGGACCGCGAGTTCCATGCGGGCGGTGTCGTCCTCCGCTCTCGGGTTCCCCGTGAGGGGATCGGTGAGATAGTGACGGACGTTTTCCGACCGGGGATCGTTCAGAAAATCGTCCTCGAGCAGCCGGTTCCAGACGAGCCACTCGAGTTCCGGCGTCTGCGCGAGGCTTCCGACCTGGGCTCCGAGGAACGGCGTCAGCCACTCGCCCCGGAGCTCGAAATTGAACCCGGCGGAGATCCCTTCTCCTGACCCCGAGGCGTACCCGCGGGAAAGGCGATTTCCGACCGCGCGGCTTGGCACAATCACCGTGATCGGCGTGAAGAGCCCGGGGAACGCGGATCCATTCTGATCCTTCGCGAGATTCTTCCGGTCCCGCTCCGCCATCTGGAAAAAGATCTTCTCCAGCACTTCAAAGCTGTTGCTGTAAAACGTGTGGAACCGGGGTCCCCGCTGGTTTTCGTTTTCCATCTCGCTCCTCTCGCGGCCGGGACACTTTTCGCTCGCTCCCGAACCAATTCTTTGCCGGTCTATCTTACACGAGGGGGGAGAGGTACGAGGCAGAACGAAACGTTACTTATAACGTAATGTCACTTAGAAACACCCGCGGATTCATAGGGATCCGGACAACATTTGTTGAACCGAGTCTCACGCCGCGTTTCGATTTCCCGCCTGCCCCCTATCCGGGATCGTCGCAAGACCCCCATTTCCGTGTCTGTTTTAAACTCAGGCAGGGAAACGACGGGGGCCGTGGGTTTCCGCCCCTTCCCCGTTTTCTCATCCGTTTATCGATAAAGGACCGACGCCGTGTTCAAGTTCCTCAAAATCCAGAAAGCCATGGTGAAGCAGCTCGAAAGCCTGGAAGCGGAGCGGGACCGGGTCCGGCAGTCTGAGGCGGAAACGAAAGCGGCTCTTGTGGCACTCACTGAGCGGCAGACCGCTTTCCGAGAGGCGCAGAAGACGCTTGAGGATGAGCTTTCGCGTCTTGAAACCGAAAAAACGGCGCTCGAAGACCGCGGCACCGCGTTCAGTCGGGCGCTTGAAACCCTCTCGTCTGAAAAACAGGCGCTCGCCGAGACCGTCGATACCCTTCGGGCGAGAATCGGGACACTGGAAACTGAGAAAGCCGCGCTCACTGCCGCTCAGTCCGACGCGATCGCGCGGCTCGAGTTTGAGGAGAAAGAGAAAATCGGCACATCCCGCTATTGGGACTATATGTGGTACATCAAGACGTACCACCACGATTTCACCCGGGCTCAGGCGCTCGACTACTGGTACCGCACGGGGTGGAAGCTGAACGAGAATCCCTGCCCCTTTATTGATGTGGGTGCGATCCGAAGTGTTTCCGGAAACATCAACCCCGTGATCTTTCTTCTCGGATCGAACACCGACTGGGTGACGCACCTCACCGCTAACCCTTACGAAGACCGGATTGAAGAGCACGTCGAGCGGTACCGGGAAGCGAAAAAAGCGCGGACAAAGTGCGAAGGCGCGGTCTACACCTGCGTCACGGGGCAGTACGACAGCATGGCGCACCTGAAGTCCCACGAATACCTCGATCCGGCCTGGGACTACATCCTCTACACCGATAACGAATCGCTTCTTTCCGCCCATACTTACGGGGCGTGGGACGTGCGGCCGCTGGAATACGACAGACTCGACCCCGTCCGGAACAGCCGCTGGCATAAGACGCATCCGCATGTGCTCCTCCAGCACTACGATCAGAGCCTCTGGGCGGACGGAAACGTCAATATCCTCACGGACTTCCTCTTTCAAAAGATCCGAACTGAGCATCACGACCTCCTGATCCCGCGCCACTTCGCGAGAACCTGTATTTATCAGGAGGCGGCAGCGGTGAAAGCGGCCGGGATCGATGACCCCGCGCTCGTTGACGCCGAGGTGGCGCTTGAAAAGGCCGCCGGCTTCCCCGCGAACTACGGGCTGAATGAAACGAACATCCTCTATCGCCGTCACAAAAACCCTGAAATCATCCAATTGATGGACGAGTGGTGGGCAATGATTGAGAAATACTCGAAGCGGGATCAATTGGCGCTCAGCTTCATCCTCTGGAAGCACGGGATCACGGTGGAATCGGTGTCGTTCGAGAACACCCGTCTCATGAAGGACGATTTCTTCACGCTCGCCCACCGATAGACTCGGGACCGCGGTTTTTCGAAGGCGTCCCTTATCTACCCCTTCTCAAAAGCGTTGCTTTCAGTCAGACTGAGAGAGACGCATTTCAGCCCGGCAGGGTGAACAGCATCGGCCGCCCCGAAATGTAAAGACCGTGCTTCCTTTGGCTTCTGATCAAAGCGGGCGTCAATCTCTGCTCCGACCGAGACAAAACCCGCGGGGATCGGGCATCTTCAGACGTTCAGATAAAACTGAAACGCCTACAATACGCGGTTTTACGGAAATGAATATCTACTGAAACTGAAGGAGTCTGATATCGGTTATGACGTGGCTTAGTGACTTGATTTTCAATCCAGCGGGATTCAGCCACGGGATGGTGGTGTATTCGTTTGTGATCGCGCTCGGACTCGCGCTCGGCCGGATCAAATTTTTCGGCGTGTCGCTTGGGTCGACCTGGGTGCTGTTCCTCGGGCTCATTTTCAGCTGGCTCGGGCTGCAGGTGAACCCGGACCTCATCACGTTCTTCAAGAATTTCGGCCTCATCCTCTTCGTATTTTTTATCGGCCTGCAGGTGGGGCCGTCGTTCTTCGCCACCTTCCGGAATGGCGGCTGGGGCTTAAACGGGCTCACGCTTTTCGGCGTGATCCTCAGCCTTCTCGTGACGGTCGGGCTCTTCTTTATATTCAAGGACGACATCAGTCTCGCGCAGATGATGGGCGTTCACTTCGGCGCGGTGACGAGCACACCGGGTTTAGGCGCGACGCAGGAGGCGCTGCACGCGATGGGGAACCACACCGATATCACGGTGGGGTACGCGTGCGCCTATCCGGTCGCTATTATCGCGATCATTCTCACGATTCTGTTCCTTAAGAAGGCGTTCCACGTCGATATCCCGGCGGAAGACCAGGCCTGGGCCGAGCATCAGATGAAATTCTCTCCCGCCCCGATCTACTACCACGTGACGGTGACGAATAAGGCGCTCGATGGCCGCACGCTTAAAGAACTCCGCGACATCATCGACCGGCCGTTTATCTGCAGCCGCATCCTTCACGAAGCTGTCATCACGTCTCCCACCGCGAACTGCCAGGTGCACCTCGGGGATAAGCTCCGCATTGTCTCAAACAAAGACGCGAAGCTTTCTGTGGTCTCGTTCTTCGGTGAGGAGGACACGACGATCGACCTCGCGACGGAACATTCCCCCCTCATGGCGCAGTCGATCCGCGTGACCCGGTCCGCGATGAACGGGGTCCGGATTGAGCAGCTCCATCTCTCGCATTTGGATGGCGTCAATATCACCCGCGTCACGCGCTCCGGCGTCCAGTTCTTTCCGTATAACAGCCTCCAGCTTCAGATGGGGGACAGCCTCTACTGCGTGGGGCCGAAGAACTCGCTCGCCCGTCTCGCGGATCTCATGGGAAATCAGACGAAGTCGCTTGACCGTCCGAACGTGATCGCGCTCTTTATCGGGATACTCTTCGGCGTCATTCTTGGGAACCTCCCGATCGCGATCCCCGGGATGCCGGCTCCGGTGATGCTTGGGCTCGCGGGCGGTCCGCTCATCGCCGCGATTCTTCTCAGCTACTACGGTCCCCGGATCCACCTCGTCACCTATATGACGAATTCCGCGAACCTGATGCTGCGGCAGTGGGGTGTCTCCTTCTACCTCGCGTCCATCGGGCTCTCGGCCGGCGTCCCGTTCTTCAAGGCGTTTGAGGAAGGGATCGGGTTCCTTTATATGGGGCTTGGGCTTGTCATCACCGTGATCCCGATGATCGCGATCGCGGTGGTCGGGCGGAAATTCATGCATCTTAATTTCCACACAATCTGCGGCCTGATGGCAGGTACCTCCACCAACACCGCGGTGCTCGCCTTCGCCGGTACGCTCTCCGAAAAGAGCACTGCCGTGATCGCGTACTCGAACATCTACCCCTCCGCGATGTTTCTCCGTATCATTTCGGGTCAGATTGTTCTGGTGCTGCTCTGGGCATACCTCTGAATAAAAAGCTAGTATTAACGGATTGCCCTAAAGAAAAACCAGCAGACCCCAAAAAGGAACCAAAGGAACTGAAATGCCGCTTACGAAAGACATCACCTTCAAGTGCCCGGAATGCGGGGAAGAAATTCCGCTCACGCTCTGGCAGTCGGTGAACACCGCTGAGAATCCGAAAGAAGCGGAGGCGCTTGCCTACGGTGATCTCTTCTATATCCAGTGCCCGAAGTGCGGCTATCAGACGATGGCGAATTACTCCCTCCTCTACCACGACGTGGAGCACGGGATGATGATTCAGTACATCGCGACGCCGGACCGTGAGGAGCGCGCGAAGGAGATGGCGGAGTACCGGAAGGCCCGCAAGGACTCGATCGAAGCGGCGAAGGCGCAGGATCCGGCGCTCGCGAAGCAGCTTTACGGCGCCGTCTTCCGCTTTGTCACGAGCCTCAACGACCTTCGGGAAAAGGCGCTCATTCTCCGCGCCGGGCTCGACGACCGCTATGTGGAACTCGTGAAGGCCTACATCATGCCGCAGGCCGCCAACATGAAGCCGGACCTCGGGATCGAATCCGTGCGGTTCTTCCTCGATAAGGACGGGAAGCAGTACCTCTACTTCTTCGATAAAGACGGGAAGGAAGCGGGCTCCTGCGACTTTGATATGGAGTCCTACAACGCGTTTAAGAACGGACTCTCACTCGTTGAGGCGGACACCGATATCATTGACACCGGCTGGGCCCGCGAAGTGATCTCTGAGATCGAGTCTCAGGACACGTTCCAGGGTTAAGACGGCCGCCGATAACAATATTTCCCTCTTCCCCCGGAGAACCCCACGATGTCTGAAGCTGAACGCATTCCTTTCAAGTGCCCGAAGTGCGGCAAAGAGTCGGAGCCTGAGATCCAGCGCTCCGTGAACACGGTGACGGAGCCCGAGGCCGCGGAACGCGTGATCTCGGGTGACCTCTTCAGTTACCAGTGCCCGGGCTGCGGCACCGACGTGGTGCTCACGTTCCCGCTCCTCTACCAGGATCTCGTGCGCCGCACGACGCTGCAGCTCGTCACCGCGAAATCTGGGCTCACGCTGGAGGACTCCGTGAAAGACGCGATCGCGGAGCGCGAGACCACGATGGCGGAACTCCGCGCGAAGCTTCCCGAGGCGGACGCGGATTTCGGGGAACACTTCCGAGTGGTCACCACGCCGGATGACCTCCGCGAGAAGGCGATGATCCTGAAGGCCGGGCTTGATGACCGCTACGTGGAAATCATCAAGTCGATGACGCTTTCGATCCAGAAGCAGGATGGCGAAACGACAGACGTCGCCTCGAACCGCTTCATGATCGATGACGAGAATAAGAACTTCATCGTTTACTTCGATGAGAACGGCGAACCGATCGGTGAGGACACCTTCCCGAAGGAGTTCTATGACGCGATCGTGGACGATATGAAGCTTGTCGATGAGCCGCCGGTGGTGGACGCCGCCTGGGCCGCGTCTTACGCCGCAAAGCTCCTTGAGCGCCTGCCGACCGACTGATCGCCGCGTCTTCGGTTCCAGAAACACAACGCCCCTGAGGGACTGTCCCTCAGGGGCTTATTTTTGCGCTTAGGATTCCCGCTCTTACCGCTTCCACTCCTTCATCGTGGACCGCTCGTTCTCGACATTCCCCCGATGGCCGTGGACCTCAACCGCGTTCAGTGCCGCTTCGAGGCTCGAGAATTCCTCATCCGTCAGCGTCACATTCCACGCCCCGAGGTTCTCGAGAATCCGCTCCTTTCGCTTGGAACCCGGGATCGGGACGACGTTCGGATATTTATGCAGCATCCAGGCAAGCGTTATCTGCGCCGGGGTCGCCTGTTTTTCCGCGGCAAACCGGTTCAGGATATCGATGATCGGCTGATTCGCGATGATGTTTTCTTTTGAGAGCTGCGGGACAAAGACCCGGACATCGTCGACCTTCTCGAACGTCGTGTCCGCCGTGATTTTCCCCGAGAGGAAGCCGCTCGCGATCGGGGAGAACGGCACGACGCCGATGTTATGCTCGAGGCAGTACGGGAAGATGTCTTTTTCGCAGTCCCGCTCCAGCATGTTGTAGAGATTCTGGACCGCGGAGACCGGCGTCACCCGATGGAACGAGTCGAGCTGCGACGCCGACACCTGCGACAGCCCCCAACCGCGGATCAGGCCCTCCTCAATCAGGCGTCCGAAGGCTTCCGCCACCTCATCCACCGGCATCTCGAGATTCACGCGGTGCAGGTAATAGAGATCCACGTAATCGGTCCTGAGATTCTTAAGCGACTGCGTGAAGTGCTCCTTCAGGATCGGGTAAATCGGGTCACCCGGTTTGTAGGCCGTCCCCCGGAAGTGGATCTTCGTCGCGAGGACCACTTTATCCCGGACATTCTCGAGCGCCTTCCCAAGGATCTGTTCGTTATGTCCCCGGTAGTAGAGCTGTTCGCCGTACGCTTCCGCCGTATCAAAAAACGTGCATCCGAAATCGAGAGCCGCCCGGATCGCGCTCACCGCGTAGGCCTCATCCGGAATCTTTCCGTAGCCGTGCGAAAACGCCATGCAGCCCATGCCAATCGGCGAGACTTCAATTTTTCCGAGGAATCGGTTTTTCATTGGTTTTCCTTTGTTCGGGCGTCCGCCCGGTTGTTTCCGTCATTTTACGTGTTAAAACCGCCTGATTTCGGCTGACCCAGGATCGCCTTCCGACGCTTCCCAAAGAGGCCGGATCCGAACGCCGCCGCGCCGAGTCCAATCGGCTGATAACGCCATCCGTCGTAGACCATATGAACGGTGCCTCTACGCCCCTTAAAGGTTCTCCTTTCAGGGGTTTTTTCGTGTTGCGGTTAAGTCTTCAGCAGTCTTTAGTTTCACGGAATTTGAACGTAAGATTTTTCCTGTGACATTGTCACCTCGTTTTCACCCCGCAGCCCCAGGAGCTTCATCATGGCAGAGAATCAGACAATCACCCTCCGGTGTCCGAAATGCGGCGATAAGTACCGCTTCGAAGCGCCGACCGTGATGAACGCGGGGAAAGAAGAAGACCTCCCGGCGCTCGTGAAGTTATTCGAAAGCGCCGAGTCGGGGTTCAAAAAAGAAAATCCATTCACCTTCATGTGTCCCCGGTGCGGGCACACGGAAAGCTCGGTTTGGCCCGAGCTTCGGGTCTATTTCCCGTACCGCGGCTTTGACACGGAACTCTTCCTCGCCTACCCAAAACCGGATGAGACGCGGGAAGAAGCGGCGATCCGCGTCGCCGGCAAACCCACCGTCTGGAGCCGGATGTCGCGCGCGATGTTCATGGGCCGCACCCGCCGTGTCTGCTTCACGATTGAAGACTTTATCGAGCACGGCCGGATGCTTTCGGTCCACCTCTACGACCACTACGCCGCGATCACGGTGGCGCTTTGCCTCCTCCGGATGCAGGAAGAAACAGACGATAAATTCACGTACGCGAACGCCCGCTTCTCGGTTTCAAACCCCGAAGTGTTCGGAGACTACGGTCACCTCAAAAACTTCTACGTGGTGTTCACGAGTGAAACCGGAAAGCGCACCCGGGTCGTCAATTTCCCGCTTGACCTCTACCTGCAGCTCGTCAATAAATCCGTGATCAGCGCGTGGGATGAACCCCTCATCGCCGATATGAGCTGGGCGCTTCCGATCGCGGAGGAGCTCTACCCGCAGATCCGGATTCCGGAAGGATCCTGAGAGTCAGACTCCTGGGATCGAAACCTTTCCCCCCTGACATCAGAAGCCCCGAGGTGATTCCCCCGGGGCTTTTTGTTTGCCGTGATGGATGACGGCTGCCGATTACTTCGGATTCTTATCAAGAATGATCGTGGTGCCCTGAGGCGGATTCTTGTCGATCGCGCCGACAATCGTGTGCGGCGTGTAGGGCTCCTCAAGGTATGCGACATCGGCATCCGTCAATTTGATCCCGAGCGCCTTCACGGCGGAATCGAAGTGGCTCGCCTTCGTCGCGCCGATAATCGGGGTCTCCACGCCCTTCGCCCAGAGCCAGGCGAGCGCGATTTCGCTCATCGCGACACCATACTTTTCAGAGAGCTCGTGAACCCGGGCGATGATCTTCATATCGTCCTCTTCCGCGCGGTCATACTTATTCTTCGCCGCGACGTCCGTCCGGCTCCGGATCGAGTCACTGTCCCAGGTCGGACGGCAGAGATGGCCGGCCGCCAGGGGGCTATACGGCATCAGCGAGACCCCGAACTGCCGGCAGACCGGGATCAGCTCCCGCTCGTCTTCCCGATACAGCAGGTTGTAGTGGTTCTGCATCACGGAGAACGGCGTCCAGCCGTGATCGCGCGCGACGATCTGCATGTTGTGGAACTGGTAGCCATACATCGCGGAGGCACCGAGCGCCCGGACTTTGCCGGCTTTCACGAGGTCGTTCAGAGCCTCCATCGTTTCCTCGATCGGATGCTCGTAGTCAAAGCGGTGAATGATGTAGAGATCGAGGTAGTCGGTCCCGAGGCGCTTCAAGGTGCCATCAATCTCACGGTGGATCGCCTCGCGGGAAAGCCGTCCCTCGTTAAAGTAGACCTTCGACGAAATCACCACGTCCTCACGCTTCGCGTACCGCTTCAGCGCTTTCCCGAGATACTCTTCGCTCGTCCCCGCGGAGTAGCCGTTCGCGGTGTCAAAGAAGTTGATCCCGAGGTCGAGCGCATGCTTCACGATCGCGGCGCTCGCGTCTTCGTCGAGCGTCCACTGGTGCATCGACCCCGCTTTTCCGAAACTCATGCAGCCGACACACATCTTAGAGACGCGGATATCGGTTTGACCGAGATGCGTATATTCCATTTTTCTCAATCCTCATGCTGAAGGGGCAGGGGCGGGAAGCCGGAAAATACCGACGCCCTTCCCCGAAACGCCCTTTATCGATAGAGAATAAATTAATCCGCCGGCCTCGGATCAGCTACCCGATTTTCTTAAATACTTGGCGCTGATTCTCAAGGAAGAGAATGGATCGGTTACTCCGCCGGATCCCCCTTCCCGTTCGCGAGCGGTCCATAGGCATCCGGGAACCCTTTCCACGTGACCGCGGTGTCACTCCCCGGATGGATCACGATCCCGGCAAAGCTGCTCCAGGGGGCGGACCCCACCCAGTGCGAGACGCCCGGTTTCGTGTAGACGACGTCCCCCGGGAGCAGCACCTCAAGCTTCCCGCCTTCCGCCTGATTAAGGCCGATCCCGTCCGTCGCGATCAGGACTTCGCCCGACTTATGGCTATGCCAGGCGCTGTAAGCGCCGTGCGGGAAGACGAGATACGTCCACTCGGGGGACTTCGCCGCGTTCTCTTTCGGGAGAAGCGTCGCTTCCTGAATGGGTCTTGTGTAGTGATCCGACGCCTCGGTCTTCTTCGGATGCGCGAAGAGGAAGCCGTCCTTCGGTTCGGAAGCGCGGTTTGCGGCGTCCACCGGTTTCAGGGCGTCGTACTCAGCGTCCGTGATCTTCCCCTTATGCGCCTCAAGCCCCGCGGGCGCTTTCCACGTCTTGTCGTACACCACGAACTGCTGGAAGCGGGAATTCTTCGTCGCCCCGTGCCAGTGGCTGACGCCCGCCGGAATATGGATGACGTCTCCCGGCCGCACGAGCACCGCAGGCTTCCCCCACGCCTGATAAAGCCCCACGCCCGCGATCCCAATCACGGTCATCGCGCCGTGCGTGTGCCACCCGCTCCGGCTCCCCGGCTCAAACGTGATCACGTTGGTCTGCGGGACACCGCCCATCGTTTCCGGCATCACGAGATCATTCCGGTGCGCGGTTCCGGTGAAAGAGGCTGAAATGTCGCGCCCAAGCGGCAGCGGCATCGGCTGCTCCGCGAGCGACACGGCGGCCGCCGCCATCAGTACTGCGCCAGTGAAGAGGCTCTTTATAAGATTCATCCGCGGTTCTCCTGGATTCTGTGAGGGAAGCGAGAAAGCGCCTGCCTCCGGTTTCCCCCGATTGATTACGGAATATACGCTGAAACCCGGTTCCCCTTCCGAACCGGGATTACGCGGCGGTCTATGATTGAATGCGGAGTTCCATACCTGACAGGGGATCTGTCAACCCGGTCAAAAAATCATCGCAATCATTACTCATTAAGGACGCCGATCAAATGTACGGAGCCGCGGCTGGCGATATTGTGGGGTCGATTTACGAGATCGAGAACCTTCGTTCCAAAGACTTTCCGCTTTTCTCGGCTGGCTCCCACTTTACGGATGACACAGTCCTCACCGCGGCGATCGAAGAAGCGATTCTCCGCTGGGACGCGGGGGATGGAGAACTCGAAACGCTCGCGGTCGAAGAACTCCTTCACTTCTTTAACGCGCATCCGGACGCCGCGTATGGCGCACGGTTTATCGAGTGGGCGCGCGGCCCGGAGCAGAAGCCCTACGGGAGCTTTGGGAACGGCTCCGCGATGCGGATTTCTGGGGCTGGGTTTTACGCAAGGACGATTGAAGAAGCCCAGCAGCTCGCGGAACGGGTGACCGCCGTCACCCACAATCACCCGGACGGGATCCGGGGCGCGGCAGCCGTATCAAGTGCCATCTTTCTCGCGAAAACCGGAACGCCGAAGGACGAGATCCGGCGCTATATCGACAGCAACTTTTACCCCGTGATGTTTCATCTCGCCTCGATCCCGAAGGATTACGGGTTTGAGGCAGCCTGCAGCCGGTCCGTTCCCCAGGCGCTTGTCGCGTTTTTTGAGTCAGACGGGTTTGAGGACGCCATCCGGAACGCCATTTCGATCGGGGGCGACAGCGACACGATCGCCGCGATCGCGGGGTCAGTCGCGGAAGCCGCGTACGGTGTGCCTGAATTGATTCGGTCTGAGGTCGACCGTCGGCTCACGCCGGATCTCCGGGATGTGTTCGTTTCTTTCCAAAAGAGACTGCAGTCGAGGAAATAAAAAACCGTCAGCCCCGCTGGGGTTTCGCTGACAAAGCAACAAAAGGGTTCTGATTCCTCAAAAAAAGCCCCTGCACGGGATCGGTGCAGGGGTTAAAGAGACCTATGGTCTGGAGTACAGAGAAAACACAAGCAGATTAGTTATCGAGAATCCGCTCAAGCTCATCCCGATTGCGGGCAAGCTCAGGCTTTTCCGAAAGCAGGATCATGAGCTTCAGACGGGTCTTCGCGCCGGACGCCTCAACGCCCTTTGCGGCTCCGTGAGCACGCGAGTCACCGACAGACCCCGGATAGGCGTAAGACTGATACGGACGGCCCGCGAAAGCGCGGGTCGCAATCACCACCGCGATTCCCTTCTCTACAGCTCGATCAATACCTTCTTCCATCGCAGGCGGAATATTCCCGCGGCCGAAGCCTTCAATCACGATGCCATTGCAGCCGCGGCTGATCGCGAAATCAATATATTCAGACCCAAGCCCCGTCTGAGCCGGGATGAGGTCCACCTTAGCGGTCAGAGCCTTCGGAGCGAAGCACTGACGCCCAACGGGAGTCCGGCGGAACACGACACGGTCTTCATCACAGTAGCCAATCGGACCCCACCAGGGAGATTCGAAGGTCGCCGGATTCGCTGAGTGGGTCTTTCGGACCTGACCCGCCGCGTGAATCGTGTTATTCAGAACCACAAGGACACCTTTGCCGCGGGCTTCGTCAGACGCCGCGGTCTTCACCGCGCAGTAAATATTCATCGGACCGTCAGGCGACGTATCCGACGCCCCGCGCATGGCTCCCACAACGCAGATCGGCTTTTCGGACGGATGGAGCAGATCAAGGAAGTAAGAAGTTTCTTCAAGCGTGTCAGTACCGTGGGTCACGACAGCACCCGCGACGTCATCCGCCTTCAGTGCTTCTTCGATGGCGTGCGACAGAGCAAACATCCGTTCAGGGCTCATATTGCAGGATGCGACGTTCGAGAACTCGCGGACTTCTACATCCGCCACTTTATCGAGCCCTGGCACCGCGGCAGCGAGGTCAGCCCCGCTTACCGCAGGAACCAGACCGCCTTTCTCCGCGTCGTACTTCATCGCGATCGTGCCGCCAGTCGTAAACATAATGACTTTTTTCAATTTCCAATCTCCAGATTAGGAATTCAGTGAACCGCGAAGTTCATCTGAATTCCAGTGAAATGAATGTCCCTGATCAGATGATCGTGAGACCGATCGTGATCAGCAGTGCCACAAACGAGCCAAAGAGAATCGAAGGACGCTGGAAAGCGTTCGCGGTTTTCAGGTCAGAGCCCGGAATCACAGGGATCACCGTGCTGAGGGCTGCCACAGGACCGCCAGTCAGGAAGTACTGAATCAGAGCGGCACCAGACGCCGCTGCGAAGGCAGAAGCGAACGGATCCGCACCGGTAGCAAGCACCACCTGAAGAAACGGGACGAGAACTGCGACAGAAGCCGCGTAAGACTGCGTGATGAAAGCCGTGCAGAAGGCGACGCCAAACATCACGAGGACAGGCGACACCGAATTAAGCAGCGGAGCCGCGAAACCCGAGATGGTACCGACAAGACCGATCTGCTTAATCACAGCGCTCATGAAGAGGAAACCAATCGTCGCGACGAGCGGAGTGGAGATCAGCCCGACACCTTCAATCATGTGCTTCTCAGCCTCTTTCGGCTTGGAGGAGGCCATGATGGCGGCCGTAATAGCGGCAACCACACCGACGAGGAAAATCGGAAGACCGATGATGAACCCAATAAAGAGGATCAGGAACGGAGTGAAGGCACGGAGAGAAGTCGTGGTGTATTTCTTCGCCTTGATTTCCTCAATGATCTTCGCACGCTCTTCCGGAGTCACAGAGACACCGCGCTTCTTCATGTCATGAACCACACGGACGTAGGACATGGCAAAAATGGAGAGAGCGGCAATGAGACCAAGCACATTGAAGAGGCCATAACCAATGCCGGCAGTCGCGAGAATGGCTACCTGGGTCGGATGGGTGAAGCCCGCGAGGTTGCCGATATGACCGGCGTGTGCCTGAATACCGGCGGCTTTATTCGGATCAACACCGAGACGGACAGCTGCAGGTCCGGTAATGACAGCGGTGATCACCGGCTGGGTGAAACCCGTCAGCGCTCCGATCAGACCAGCGGCAATACCGCCAGCGGTGCAGACGCCAGGACCTCCGCCGATTTTGTTGCCGACAAGGACAATGTCACGCACGATGACATCGAGGAATCCGGTTGCCTGCATAATGCCGATGAAAAGCAGAATGCCGGTCATATCCGCGATCACGGGGTTCAACCCCATATTGATCATCTTCCCGACTGTCATAGGAGCGGATCCCGCGATCGGGTATCCGGCGACGATGGCAGAAACCGCCGCGCCAACTATTGCGGTCAGATAGAGCGGAGTTTTGCCCGTAATCATGATGATGAGAGTCAACACCATGAGGCACTGCGCAATAATCATTTGCGTTGTCATTTGACTATCTCCCCGGAAACAGTTTCAAAACTGCCCCTGTCAATATATAAAACACCCGCAAACAAACGATCCCCGAAACCTATATCGGGAATATGCCTTTCAATACCACTGCTATTTCTCATATGCCTCTCCTTCAGGGGACAAAGCACTACGTGAAACCGAGATGAAATTACTCTCAATGAATTGAATGCATAAAACGTGCCAATTATTAAATTCCTATAGGCGGCTCAAAAAAGTATAGTAATGTCGCTATCAAAAGTAAATAATGTATC